>ERZ1673744.1006-NODE-1006-length-29804-cov-6.176611_pt1 | contig 29804 bp, 31 predicted proteins | sample MGYA00580207_ERZ1673744 | MGnify/ENA primary metagenome ERZ1673744 (study PRJEB41218, sample SAMN15661751) | gut metagenome | host: Homo sapiens | place: Canada: London | collected 2015-08-20/2019-03-30 | study: EMG produced TPA metagenomics assembly of... | reverse complement strand
GGAAAACTCATTTCTAAAGAGCTTTCGTGAGGGCTTTCGACGACTTTTAGGCTGCGAGAGCCCGCGCATGCGGCGCCTGAAAGTGGCGAATAAGCGCGCGATGGGCATGGTTTATTCGCTCCTTTCGTCTTTCGGCGCGGCAATGGACCAGCCGAAGCCGGGGTGCGTTCTGATCATCGGAGCGTCGAACCCCTTGTCGACCGCATTTCTGAGGAGATGCATGTTGGAGCGGAGGCTGTCCGACTTCGGCGCATCGTTCCCCCAGATCCGGTTTTCGAGCGCCTCGCGGCTCACGACGCCCGGGCTCGCGCGCATGAGCTCCCTGAGAATCCGCTGCCCCGTCGGGTTGACGCGAAGAAGGACCCCGTCACGCGTGACGGTGCCCGCCGCAAGGTCGAGTTCCAGCGGGCCGATCCTGATGGAATGGGCGCGGCCGCGGTTGGCGCGCCTCAGAAGCGCCTCGATGCGGGCCGAGAGTTCGAGAAGCGAAAAGGGCTTCACGAGATAGTCGTCCGCTCCGGAGGAAAGCCCGCGCACCCGGTCTTCCATGGCATCGCGGGCCGTAAGCATCAGAACGGGCGTCTCGTCCCCGGCTTCGCGAAGGCGCCTGAGGAACGTGACGCCGTCCGTGCCCGGAAGACCGATGTCGAGCACCAGAAGATCGGCTCCCTCCTGATTGAGAAGATGCGCGCACGCTTCCGCGTCCGCCGCGCCCGAAACCTCGTACCCGCGCATTTCGAGCCAGTCGCGCAGGTTCGCGCGGATGTCCGGATTGTCGTCGACCACAAGAATCCTTTGCGCCATGACAGAACCTTCTCAAGTAAAAACAGCAATAAGAAGTGTATCGGGAAAGCCTTCCTCAACAAATCCTCACAAAGTGAGGCTCGAAACCATTGAGGCGGATCACGCGCTTTGACGCACTTTTGACGCGGCATCCGGATAATTGCAAGATTATTCGTATACATGGATTTTTCCTGAAATGCGCGTCAGAGACCTTCCCCCGCAGGCCGAAAGCCGCCCGCTTTCACCGCTCGAAATCCTCTTCTGGTTCCTCATTCCGGCAGGGCTCCTCATCTGGCTTTTCCTCAATCCGCCGCATGCGCTCGATCTTTCCCTCCAGCGCCTCATCTGGAAGAACTTCGATGGAGAGTGGTTCAATACCGATCAGACGGAATTCTGGCTCCACAAGCTCCCGAAGTTCGCGTCGATCGCCGCTTATGCGCTCCTTCTCCTCGCGCTGATCCGAAGCTTCGTCCGGGAACGGACCTCTCCATCCGCCGCAAACGCCTGGGACCGTCTCATGCGGGGACGGATTCTTTATGCGCTCCTCGCAGGGGCGCTCTGCGTGCTCGCCGTCTGGTGGCTCAAGAAAACAACGGGCGTGAGCTGCCCCTGGAGCATCGCGGAATTCGGTGGGAGCGCCGAAATCACGAACCCGACCCTCTCCCTCGGCTTCCGCCCGGGCGTCTGCTGGCCCTCGGGCGCGGCGGGAAGCGGCTTCTGTCTCCTCCCCGTTTTCTTCATGCTGCGCGGGTTCCCGAGGAAGCTTTCAGTCCTTGCCCTCGCGGCAGCGATCATCCTCGGACTCACGGCCGGAATCGGACGCATGCTCGCGGGCGCGCACTTTCTTTCGCACGTCGTCGACGCCTTTCTGATCGACTGGCTGATTTCAGCGGCGCTCTACGCCCTCTTTTTCTACCGCCGCGGGTTCGCGAGCGCCGTTCTCCGGGTCCTCCGGGGATCGGAACGAACGGGAAGCACGATCGGCGCGGGATTCACGGGGAAGGAATCATTCCGCCCCGGCTTTCCTCTTCTCCTCCTCGGACTCGGGCTTTGGTGGGCGTTCGTCTTTGATGCCCCGATGCTCATGAAGCTCCTCGCCCCGCAGGGCACGGCGACGCTCTCCTCCATCGCGCTCGCACTCTCATCCGGCATCGCCTTCGCATTCGTGGGCGCAGGGCTCGCGGCGCTCCTCTCGCTCCTCCCCCGGGCAATCTTCAGGACTCTCCTCGTTCTTCTCAACGTCCTCGGGGCCCTCTCCTTTGCCGCCGCATTCCTTTACGGCACGGCCATGACCCCGGACATGGTGAGGAACTTCCTCGCGACCGACCCGGCCGAATCGGCGGGATATCTGGGAGCGCGGCCGGTCTTCGTCTTCCTCTGGGTGCTGATTCCGCCCCTCTGGCTCTCTCTCAGGGGACAGGTGCCGCCTCTTCTCAGCCTAGGGTCCGGAAAACGAGCGCTTATGAAGCGCCTGGGGCTCCGCCTCGGCGGAGCGCTCCTCTGCGCTTTCGCCGGCGTTCTGGTCATTGCCCTCAACTTTCAGGCCTTCTCGAGCGCCATGAGAAACGACAAGACGCTCCGCTACCAGATCGCGCCCGTCAATGTCGTCTATTCAACGATCCGCACCTTTGCCGCGGACGAGTCTCCCGACGCGAAGCGCGTGCGTCTCGTGACCGACCCCAGTCCGAAGGCCACAGTGCAGGTTCGCCGGCCGACGCTCTTCGTCTTTGTCGTGGGCGAGACGGCGCGCGCCGCCAACTGGGGCTTGAACGGCTACGCCCGCGATACGACGCCGGAGCTCTCGAAAATCAAGCTCATCAACTTCCCGAAGGTCACGGCCTGCGGGACCTCGACCGACGTGTCGCTCCCCTGCATGATGAGCCGCATCGGGAGGAGCAGCTACGACCGCGACCGGATTCTTCACGAGGAGTCGCTCCCGAAGCTTCTCGAACGCGCCGGCATGAACGTGCTCTGGATCGACAATCAGTCGGGCTGCAAGGGGACCTGCGAGGGCGTTCCGACGCGCGAGGCCTCGTGTCCTGAGGGGAAGTGCAGGAACGACGACGTGCTCCTCAGAGAGCTCAGCCGCGAAATCCCGAAGCTCCCCGCCGACCGCCCGACGGTGCTCTTTCTCCATATGATCGGCTCCCACGGGCCCGCCTATTCAGAGCGTTCTCCGGAAGCCGTCAAGGCCTTCGAACCCGAATGCCGGAACGCCGACCTCGGGAGCTGCTCGCGCGAGGAAGTCGTCAATGCCTACGACAATTCGATCCGCGAAACCGACCGCGTGCTCGCGGGCCTCATCCGGCGCCTCGAAGCGAGCTCGCCCCGCATGGACTCGGCGCTCCTCTACGTGTCGGATCACGGGGAGTCGCTTGGCGAATCGGGGCTCTACCTCCACGGCGCCCCCTGGTGGATGGCGCCCTCGGACCAGACGCAGGTGCCGATGATTCTCTGGATGAACGACGGCTTTGCCCGGACCTTCGACCTCAATCCCCAGTACATTCTCGCGCGCTCGAAGGAAGCGCTTTCGCACGATAATCTCTGGTCGAGCGTCCTCGGGATCCTCGGCATCGAAAGCTCCACCCTGCGGCCCGAATACGACTTCTCGGGCAGAAGCCGGTAACGAAATGAGGGACGGCAAAGAGGCGCTGCGGGCATCCCGGAGCGCCTCTTTGATTCTGAGGAATAGACAAAATCACACGCTTCAGGCGCGAAGATCCTTGTCCTCGGCAAGAATCCCGAACATCTTCTCAACGCGCCGGAACATTCTCCGGCAGTCTTCCGCCTGCGGATGAAGACGCCTGAAGAGAAGCTCGTAGCGGGCGTCGGCTTTGCCGAGAATCTCAAGCCGCTCCTTTGCGTCAAGCGTCACGGCTTCCGCTGCCGCACGATGGATTTCAAGGACGAGGTCGCCCACGGCCATGAGGAAGCTCTCGGGTTCAAGCACGGCCTTGGGATCTTCGGGGAGCGCCTCCGCGACCGTTCCCCAGTAGCGCAGATCCGGGTTTTTAAGGTCAATCAGCGTCTGCGCGGCAAGGGACACTGCCGTCACGAGATAGTCGGGCGCGGCCTCAAGGGCGTTCCCTTCCGCCCAGGCGTCCGAAATCCGGCGCTCGAGGTTGGCGCGGGCGATCAGGCGGAAAGCAAGGTCGAACTGTCCGGTGCGAAGCGCAAGGAGTCCCTCCGCAAGGGGAAGGAGCGCGCGCTGGCCGTGAGCATCCGACTGCCTCACTGCCGCCGCGATCCGCGGGAAATGGTTGAGCGCAATCTGCGCGAGCGCCATTGTCTGGCGCACAGGGGCGTCAATGTGCGAGAGCGCGGCGAAAAGCGCCCGGAGGAGATTCTTCGCGTAGAGCGGGTCGTCGAGCCGCTCGGCAGGGAGCGCCTCAAAGGCCGCCACCGCTGCCGGCCATCGCGGGAGTCCGTCGGCCGGAAGTTTTTCAAGAATTTCGAGGAGCCGCTCGTCGACCGGCTGCTCAGGCGAGGATTCCCTCGGCGCATCCGCCAAAGGCCCTTTCAGCTTCTCCTTCAGCCATTTGAACATGTCTTCTTTCCCCTGCCTTTAATAGTGCATTCTTAAAGCCCGCATTTGCCGGACAGATTCGATACTACCGCGGCGAGGAGGAGATTCGCCTCTGCAGATTTCCTGAGGAAGAACCTTTTTCAAGACCGCAAGGGAGGCCTCCCGCGATTCTTTTGTCATATTTCTTTATCCGGGATTCCGCCCGATCGGGCGGCAGATAAAATGTAGTGGACGATTCTCCGCGCCCGATCTGCGCGGACCTCAACGGCACCCGGGGACCATAAGCACATGCGCCGTGCACTTACCTTTCTTCTGATTCTCTGCACGCTCCTCTTCTGGAGCATGAGCCTCTGGACGCTTTCCGCCCGCGTCTCCGGCACGGACTTCCTCTGGTGCGCGCTTCCGGCAGCGGCGGGTCTTCTGATGATGATCGGACTCTTCGCCTCGGGAAGAATCTTCAATCCCGTCGACCGCGTCAGGCGCCTCTTTTCCGCGGTGCTCGCGACGACGCTTCTCGTCGTCATCGCCTGCGTCTACGCCGACGTACTCATGCTGAACGGCGTCATCTTCGAAAAGCTCCTCGGGATCTTCAATCTCGGGATCTTCATCGACAGCCGCCTCATTCTCACGCTCGCCTGCGCCGGCGCCTGGGTTCACCCCGTGCTCTTCATCGTCGCCGGGGTCGGGCTGCTCTGCCTCCCGCCCCCGTCGGACAACTTCTTTCGTCAATGATCCTCGTCGGCCGGAATGAAGGCCGACTTCGGATGCCCGCAGTCGGGGCACACGAATTCGTCGGGAAGGTCCCTGAAGGGCGTTCCCGGAAGAATATTCTCCTCGGGACAGCCTTCGGCCGGGTCGTAGACGTACCAGCAGACCTTGCACTGCATGCGGGCATCGGGCGGAACGCGCTCGGCGGCGAGCCGGTCGAGGAGCGCCTCGATCTCAGAGCCCTTCGTAAAGCGCCCGGAATTTTCCTCAGGCATGCGACGCCTCCCTTCTGCCGCCGATCGTGCCGCGCTCAAGGTCGTGGCGGATCCATTCAATGAGATCCGTGCACTTTCTCACCGCTTCCGGGAATTCCTCGGCCGACACCGGCACCTCGGGCGGCACGCGCGCGATCACGAAGGCGTCGAGAAGCGTTTTCCCGGAATTATTGATGATGCGGCTGCGCCAGAGGTTCTTCACCCGCGTGCGCGTGAAGCGAGAGTGCGCAAACCCCTGAAGCTCCACTTCAATGTCGCCCGTGCCGAGGGTCGAAAGGAGCGCCGTCATGTCGCCGGGCGACAAGGGCTGGCGCTGGAGCTCCACCATGAATGCGGGGTCGTCCGAAAGCTTTTCGATTCTGCCCGAGGCAGTTTCTTCCTTCAATTCGTGCCCGAGTTCCTCAAGGATCGCCGGGGCGGCAAAAACGTCGGCGCTCGGATTCACGAGCTTCGGGACTTCCGTTTCGCCCCGTTCCGAGACGACGAGCACCGTGCGGGGAAGGCGTCCCAATACGAAGGAGTTGGCGGCGTGGCCTTCGTCCCCCGCCTGAACGCGCCAGAGGCCGGGAACGCCAGTGTCGGCTGCGCGCGCTTCGCCGTTGAAGAGAAGGATCTTCACCTCGCCCTCGCCGATCGTGGGGAGGAGGAAGTCGAGATGCTTCGGGTCGAAGCCCGAAAAATCCCAGACGGCATGAAGGTCGGAGCCGTCTTCGGCGGCATTGCCCTTCGCCATGTCGTCCAGATGCTGCGAAAGCTTCCCGCGGACGTCGGCAAGGAAGTCGATGGTTGCGAGCGCCGCCCTGCGCTCCGTTTCCGGGTCGAGTTCCGGGGCGTTCTGCCACCGGCGCGCCACGTCGGCGGCGGAATAAGTCTGAAGGCTCATCTCTATCTTGTCCGAATAGGTTTTGAATTCTTCTGCGAAAATCGGTCAGCAGCAGGCGCTCTCTTCGGCCGCGTTCCTCGGGAGAATCGCGACGGAGCGCTTCGGCGCCTCGGTGCGCGCCGCAATCCCGGCGAGCTTCGCGAGGTACCCGTCCCAGGAGTCGAGCCCTTCGGCGGCGCCGAGATAGACATTGCCGCGAAAGAGCGCGAGCGCGGGAAGCTTTCTCACGCCCCAGCGGGCGGCGAGAGCCCTTCCTTCCGCGACATCCGTGCACCAGGCGCTTTGAACGATGCTCCCCATGCTGCGGCGGATTTCCGGACCGATCACGACGATGTCCATCGTTTCCTTCCGGGTATTCGGGTCATCGGCAAAAATCACGAATTTGAGCCCCGGCTCGGCAAGAAAGCCCTCGAGCGAGACTTCGGAGAGCGTTCTGAATCCCTCTTCCCCGCGCATGCGCTGAAAGAGCGGGTTCGTCTGCGGATCGATTTCCGCAATTCGCGTGAATTTGGACATGCTTGAAATTCTTTTCTTAATTGAGGATTGAAGCGATTGCGGGATCAGCTTCTTCCCGGAACCAGCCTGCGCAGATGTTCGGGGAGCTCGGGTTCGCGGTCGATCAAGTCGCCGAAGCCCGCGCGGATCGCCGCCTCGTCGGCTTCGCCCGCCATGGCGAGCGCCGTCGCCTTGAGCGCGGCTTCAATTTCAGAGGCTTCCGCCTCATCAATCGCCCGGATGGCGCGGTCCTGAAAGACGAGAAGCCAGTCGCCCGGCTTCGGCGGGTCGATCATGGAAATGTCGACGACGACTTCGCTTCCCTTTCGCTCGCACCGCGCCTTCATTTCCTCGAGCGCGACGATTTTCATGGGCAAAGCAATGCACATTTGAGGTGTTCTCCCGAAAACCGATCCTTATGAGGGGTCGGACGCATGACCCGCGGGACGAACCAGAAACCGCTCGTCCCCGGTCCGGCAGGCCTCGGCCTCGTCGGGGCGCCCGGACTCATAGGCGTCGATTGAAAGGCTCTGAAAGGAGAGCGGCGGCACGCGCTCGCCCGGCGCTCTCTCGACGGGCGGGAATCCCCACTCGGAAAGAATGCCGCGGGCGGCTTCAAGGGCCTCGGGAATGCGCGCCTTCACCGTTTCGGTGAGGCTTCCGCCGTAGTCGTCAAGGAGCTCCGGCTGAATGCCCACGACGGCGATGTCCTCGGGGCTCGAGCCCATGAGCGCCGCCGTCGCGAGGAGATCATTGAAGCCCGTCTGGTGGGGCGAGATCTTGGTTGAGCTCCAGATGCGGATGTCGTCCTTTCTCAGAACGCGAAGCGTCCCCGGAGCGGCCTTCAGATCGCAGCAGTCGAAAACGAGAATGCGCTTCGTCGAGCAGATCTCGTTCACGAGCCAGCCGCCGAGCGTTCCGCCGTCCATGACTTCCGCGCCCTCAGGCAGCCGGAAGCGGCTGTTGAAGGCCTCGGCCGCCCTGGGGCCGAACCCTTCGTCCGCCCAGAGGATGTTGCCGATGCCGAGGAGCAGCACGTCGCGGGCATAGCGCCCCGGCGAGAGTTCCTGTGTATTCATGAATTTCCTCCCTGAGAGTGTTCCAGCCGGCATCTTTCTCTTCAAGAAATTGGGGTGCGGATGCTGCCGGAGACTCTTCTTATGCTGATCTCAACTATATCGAGTGAGGCTCATAAGCCGCCATTCTCCGAAAGGCCCACCGTTAAGCCTCCGGAAGCACTCCCTATGGAATAATGCGCTCCGCTTTTGGGCATAGTCCGGCCGGTCATCAGAGCAGAGGCTCCGGGAATGAAAAGCAGTACTCCAAAAATATACAAAACTATCGGTAAAAGATTGGCTACTGTTTTTTCAAATTCCCTCTTCGGTCTCGGTCGACCCACTGCACTCTCACATTGTTTACCAGAAAAGTCAAGAGAAGTACGCGAATGATGATAAAGGATCGTCCTTCCCTGAGAAGAAACCCTGATTTTTGCCTGTTTATACCGAATCGAGTTGCAAAACGCTTGAAAGCGCCATACAGTGGAACTGAGCAATGGCAATCCGTCCTTAGAAGGAGGAACCACCATGCCGGGTAAGAAAACACAATCCGCACCAAGCCCCATCAAGCCGTGCAAACCCCTTGCCAAGAGAAAGGCCTCCAGTCATGACGGCTGGGGCGGCGTTCGTCAGGGCGCCGGCCGCAAACCGCTTGGCGAAAAGGCCCTCGACAAAATGGTCGTCATTCGCCTGACGGCTGAACAGAAGACTTTCTTCAGAACGCTCGGCGGAAGCGTCTGGCTGAGACAGGTCCTCGACCTCTGCATGCGCGAAAGCACGCCGGAGAAAATCCGGGACGCAGCCAACGAGTCGCCCTTCGGCGGCATTCCTGCAGAAAAATTCTTCGCTGAAAGGATCTAAAGCCAAAATCGCCAGCAGACGAGCCGGAAGATTCAAAACATCTTCCGGCTTTTTTCTCAGTGCTGAGGAAACGCTTTGAGGAAAGCGATTCCGCTCCGCATCAGCTGCCGCTAAACGGCCTGCCGGTTCAGTCGCCGCCCGCGTCCACTTCGAGCCACTTCTCGAAGCGCCGGGTCTCGGCGTTGAAAACAAGGACTGCCCGACGGAGCTCTCGCTTCACCGAATCCTCTCCGTACGGGCGGCTCAGCATCTCCTCTTTGCCTCTTTCGAGGAGCTTCTGGATCTCTTGCGGCTCGGCGGCGAATTTGAATTCAAAAATCCAGTACCGGTGTCCGGCGCGCACCTCGATGCCGTTTTGCCCGGGTGCAGTCCGGCTTTCAACGTCCGGCATTTGAGCCGCTCCCTTCAGAAAAAGCTCAATTGAGGCGCGGCAGGCGGCTTCCGTCGCAATCGGGAACTTCCGACTGTCGACGAATTGGAAGCCGTCATTGAATCGCCTTGCGATGTCGTCGAGCGTCCCGAATTCGATGAGTTCGGAGAGCATCGGAATGCCCGGAGGATCAAGAATTTCCCCGCCGAGAAGCTCATCCGAATAAAGCGCGGCCATCGAAAGCTCCACTTCCTTGTTCGGCCAGCCGAGCTTAATCCGGCCATCGCTCAGGTGAGACCGGATCGTCAGGTACCCGGTCTGGGTGAGGAGCGCTTCAATGCCGATCGTCTGCAAATCGCGCGCGGACGTAAGTTCCGAGAAGCGGATCCGATGCGTCTTATTGAAGAAGAAAGGATCCCCGGCATTGTGTTTTTTAAGGAAATTCAATAAAACCTTCGGCTTTCCGCCGCTCTCGAACCAGTAGTTGAGAAAGCCTTCTTCCGGGGCATTCAGAAAATTGAGAACCGGTCGCGGGCAAAAGACGCGACGCCGCGCCTCGCTCTCAAAAGAGTAGCCGCCGTAGCAGGTCCGCAATCGTTGCAGAAGCTCGTCCCGATTGATCCGGAGCTCCTTTTCCGCCCGGGTGAGATGGTCGTCAAAATAGAACGCAAGCTCCTCTTCCGTCAGGCCGAGAAGGCTGCTGTATTTGGGATCCCGGGTAATGTCCGTGATACCGCTGAGCGCCGGGAAAATGCCTGCATTCATGAATGAAGCAACCCCGGTCATGAAGAAAAACCGCAGACAATGTTCTGCGGACCGGAGTGCCGCATAGAAATCGTTCAAGTGCCGGCGTACAACCTCAAGAACCCGACCATCATCGAGATGCGCGGCGAGCGGCGCATCGCAGCCGTCAATCAGGAGCACCAGTGAATCGGGCGGCAGCATCATAAGCCATGACCGGAAGTGCTCGAAAAATGCAATCCTTTCCGGGACATTCCTGAACTCAAATCCCAGCGGCGCAAAAGCCGAGATCAGCACGCTCTGAAAGTTCCGGTCAAACTGAACAGAGTTCTCAAAGAGCCGCAGTCGGGAAAAGTCAAGCCGCACAACGTTGTACTGCCGATCCGTCCAGAGCTTTTCGATGGCGAGCCCGGAAAAATGCTCTAGCCCCTCGCTGAAAAGCGTCTGAAATGCGGAAACGAGGAGCGATTTGCCGAAGCATCTCGGCCGTGCAAGATATTAACGAAGCTATCATTTAGTTGACGCAACTCAGATAACATCATTGATTAACTTGAATTTTCATTGATCCATACGTAACTAATGGATGATTGCCTTAATAAATCCAGGATCGTCCTGCCGCCAACGCGTGGATCAGATCCGTTTTATCGGCATAGATCATGCCGTTGCGCCGAAGCGCCGGGAAATCGCTTGTACAGAGCGGCAAGGGATGCATTCCGGTTTCCTCGCGCGACGTCAGCCCAGTCAAAGACCTGGCGACTATTTGGCCCTGGCGTAGGCAGCATGCGACGCCCGAACGGCCTTCACGAGCTCCGCTTCCATTTCGGCATAGCTCCTCTCCTTGCGGGGTTCGCCGCCGATGCTGTAGACCACGTCCTTCGGACCGTAGCGCGGATCCTCGCGCACGATTGTTTCGACCGTCATGCCCTTCCCGGCCATGTAGTCGGCTTCGGAAAGCGCCCGGAGGCCCGCGAAGAAGTGCGCCCTCGCGGCGATGTCCGAATTGCTCATGCAGGGAAAGACCTTGGTAAGACGGATGAGAGGCCATCCCCGGCTGTCGAGGAGCGGCTCCTCCGGCACTCCTTCTTCCTTCTTATTGTCTTTGACGTTCCCGGTCATGGCGCAGACGCTCCGCTCAATGGTTGCAATGCACCCGATTTTAGCGGATGCCGCATGACGCGCCCGAGCTCAAGCCCTCTCGACCGGGAAAGCCGGTCTCGAAGGCCGTCGCCTGAACTTCCCGCAGCTTGCCGCCGCCCACTTTGCACTGCTTTCCGCAGAAGGCAATGCCGTACGCATAATGCTTTTGCATTGCAGCCGGTGAATAACATTCCGACGACTCGACATCCTTGTCCGCCCGAGAGAAGCTCACCTGGCAGAGCGCTTTTGGCACAAATCTTGCTTCAGAGTTTTTGAGCGACGAAAGAAATTCTTCTTCCGTCCCATGGAGAAACACTCATGAAGCTTGTCACCATCATCATCAAGCCCTTCAAGCTCGACGACGTCCGGGAAGCCCTCTCCGACGCCGGCGTTCACGGCCTCACCGTCACGGAAGTGAAGGGCTTCGGCCGGCAGCGCGGCCACACGGAGCTCTACCGCGGCGCTGAATACGTCGTCGACTTTCTTCCCAAGACCCGCATCGACGTTGCGGTCACGGACGACATGCTCGACGACGTGATCGAAACGGTCATTGCCGCCGCCCGCACGGGCAAGGTCGGAGACGGAAAGATTTTCGTGACGCCCCTTGAACAGGTCGTCCGCATCCGCACCGGCGAAACGGGAGAAGCCGCCATCTGACGCCCCGGAAGCTTCAGAGCGGTTCTTAAACCCCCAGTATCAAAAAAACTCCCAAAGACGGAGTACAAAAAATGCACGCCTACATCAAATACATCCCTTTCGCGGGGCTCCTTGCACTCATGAGCGCCCCGGGATTCGCAGCTGACGCCCCGGCGCTCGACAAAGCCGACACCGCCTGGGTCATGGTCTCGGGGCTCCTCGTCCTCCTCATGACCATCCCGGGCATTGCGCTCTTTTATGCCGGCATGGTGAGAAAGAAGAACATTCTCTCGACGCTCGCGCAGTCGGTCGCGATCTGCGGCATCATCACGCTCCTCTGGTACTTCGTCGGCTATTCCCTCGCCTTCTCGGAAGGGAGCTCCTTTGTGGGCGGGCTTTCGAAGGCCTTCCTCTCGGGCATCGGCATCAATACGCTCTCGGGCACGATTCCGGAGCTCCTCTTCGTCTTCTTCCAGATGACCTTCGCGATCCTCACGCCCGCGCTCATCACGGGTTCGATCGCCGGCCGCATGAAGTTCTCCTCCCTCCTCATCTTCATGGCCGCCTGGAGCCTTCTCGTCTACGCACCCATCTGCCACTGGGTCTGGGCTTCGGACGGATTCTTCTTCAAAATGGGCGCGCTTGACTATGCGGGCGGCACCGTCGTCCACATCAACGCCGGCATTGCGGGCCTCGTTGCCTGCCTGATGGTCGGTCCCCGCCGCGGCTGGGGTCAGCAGCACCTTGCTCCCGCGAACCTCGCGCTCGCCGTCATCGGCGCCTCGCTCCTCTGGTTCGGCTGGATGGGCTTCAACGGCGGCTCGGGCCTTGCAGCCAATGAACGCGCCGTGATGGCGATCATCGTGACGCAGATCGCGGCCGCTGCCGGCGCCGTGGCCTGGATGTTCACGGAATGGAAGACCCGCGGCAAGCCCTCGCTCCTCGGCATGATTTCGGGCGCCGTCGCAGGCCTCGTTGCCATCACCCCGGGGTCGGGCTTCGTTGAGCCGGCTCCCGCACTCTTCATCGGCCTCCTTGCCGGCGTCGTCTGCTTCTTCATGGTTGCGGTCGTGAAGGCAAAGCTCGGCTACGACGATTCGCTCGACGCCTTCGGCGTTCACGGCGTGGGCGGGATCCTCGGCGCCATCCTCACGGGCTTCTTTGCCTCGAGCGCTGTTACGGGCTCTGAACTGCCCGCCATGTGGACCCAGGTCGGCATCCAGGCTCTCTCCGTCGTCGCGACCCTCGTCTACGGCGGCGTCATGAGCTTCGTGATCCTCTTCATCATCAAGAAGACCATGGGTCTGCGCGTTTCGACCGACGACGAGCTCTCGGGCCTCGACCTTGCCTCGCACGGCGAGCGCATTGAGTAGCGCCCTGATCTTTCGGTCAACCGCATAAAAAATCCCGGGTTCGGCAGGCGCCGGATCCGGGATTTTTGCTGAGCGCCTTCTCTGAAGGGAGAGAGCGCGGGGCCGCCGGGGCGGCCTTCAGGGAAAAGCCGGTCAGAAAAGCGGCTCGTTCATGTAGATTTTCTTCAGCATGTCGTCCGCATCCGGGCCGCGCACGCTGATGCCCGCATATTCGGCATCGTTCATGGAGGTGAAGGTCACCATGCGGAGCGCCGCCTTCTGCTGACGATCAATCCGGAAGTCGAACTGGATCACCGTGCCGTCGTCGAGCCTGCAGGAGAACTGCACGTCTCCGGCCTCAACCTCTTCCCAGAGACGGCTCTTCGGCGTGCAGGCGCCGTACTGCTCGAAGGCGGTTTCAAGCGGAATCGTCTCGTCGTACGGAAGAACGGTTTTTCTCACGAGCATCACGTTGGGGGTCTGCACGGGTGCGGGCGCCTCGATTTCAGCGGAGGAAGAGGAAAGAACCCCGGTTCCGGACGTGCCGGTCGTGCCGCAGCCGGCGAGCATGCCGGCAAGAATCAAAGCTGACGAAATTCCAAGAAGTCGAAGAGAAGTATCACGAGCCACGGTATTGCGCTTCCTTGAATGGATTAAGACGCCGCCCCGGAACGGCAGCCCCGGTCATTCCCGGGTTCCGGTCGTCTGAAGGCAGCGGATGTTTTCGTATCCCAATTCTAGGAATCGCGGCTTAAGGGAATTCTGAAGGAGAGAAGAGAAAAGCCGCTCACGGGCGCATGAGGTCGTACATCGGCGCGAGGACGCCCTCGACGGGCTTCCCCTCACGGTCGAGGAGCCTCACGCCATTCGGAATCGGAAGCGCATACCAGGGGCCCTCCCCGGGCGCCGCGGAATCAAAGCGGAGCTTTCCGCCCTCAAAGGACCACTTTCCGCCTTCATCGAAGGCGCCGTCCGTCCCAAGATAGTGCGAAACGCGCGTATAGGTGCCCGACGCCCTCAGATAGAGCGCCGTGCGGATTCCTTCGCAGTCCGCGCACGGAAGCATGCCTTCATAGACGCCCGCAACTTCAGATGCTGCTCCGGCCTGGGGCGAAGCCGCCTCTTTTGCACCGTTTGAAGGCGCAGTGCACCCGGAAAGCGAAAGCGCGAGCGCTGCGCAAATGGTGAAAGGACGGATCAATGAAAGCGGCATGACGGCATCCAGCGAAGGAAGAGAAATGTAAACGGCAGGACAATCCTTGCACGAAACCTATCCCCATCATAGGGAGAGCGATGGTTCGAAGCGGCGTCCAAAATGTAACGATTCCCGACGGCATACCCTGCATGAGAGCAAATAGTCTATTGTTTTTCTTGGAGTTAACGAAATCCCTGCTGTCTTCAGCGAAGGATCCTGCACATTGGCGAAAGAAGAATTAGTAAAACCACCTACGCATAAATACGATACGCAATCGCCCGACTTTCCCGTAGTATCTAGTTCGAGGTCAAAAGGAGCCTGATCTGCCTTGCGCGACAGATCCGACTCCGCAGGGAGAGCGCCGGGAAACCGGCGCTCATTTTGCATCCGGCGCATCAATCGATAGAATCCACTGAAACGACACCGCTTCCATTGGATTCCACCATGACTGAAAAGCTACCCAAAGTCCGCCTCCTCACCTGCGGCGGCACGATTGTTTCCTCGGGCGAGAGCGCAAGCCAGATGACGGGCTACCGCCTCAAGGACTTCAGCGTTGATGCGCTTCTCGCGGCTGTTCCCGGCCTCGCCGATGTCGCCCGCATTGACGTCCGTGAAGTCGCCCGCATCGACTCCATGTCGATGACGAGCGCCGTCTGGAAGGATCTCGGCCGCGCCGTTGCGGAAGCCGACGCGGATCCGGAAATTGACGGCATCGTCGTCACGCACGGCACCGACACGATGGAGGAAACCGCCTGGTTCACGCACCTCACGATGAAGACCGCGAAGCCCGTCGTCTTCACGGGCGCCATGCGTCCTTCGACCGCGCTTTCCGCCGACGGCCCCCTCAACCTCTACAACGCCGTGCGCATCGCCGTCGACCCCGAAGCCCGCGGCCGCGGCGTGCTCGTTGCCCTCAACGACGTGATTTACGGCGCGCGCGCCGCCATGAAGGTGAACCCCACGAATGCCGCCGCCTTCGGCGGACTCGCAGAGGGTCCCTTCGGGATCGTCTCTGGCGACGCCGTCGTCTGGCTCGGCCGACCGGAGAAGCCTTTCGGCGCCGAGACGCCCTTCAGACTTGAAACCTACTCGCACCCGAAGCGCCTCCCGCGCGTCGACATCCTCTACTCGCACGCGGACGACGACGGCATGCTCGTGCGCGCCGCCGTTGAAGCGGGCGCCGAAGCCATCGTCCATGCCGGCACCGGAAACGGCTCCATTCATGCCGAAACCGAAAAGGCGCTCGCCGAAGCCGCCGAACGCGGCGTCTTCATCATCCGGGCAAGCCGGGTGCCGGGCGGATGCGTGACCCCGGGGCTTGCCGAGTGGCAGGAGCGCGGCTACATCCCCTCGGGGACGCTTTCGCCCCAGAAGGCGCGCATTCTCGCCATGCTCGCGCTCGTCACCTTCGGATGGAATCCGGAGAAGATGAAGGAAGCGTTCGAGCGCTTCTGATGAAGAGCCTCCGGAAATAAGAAAAACGCCGGCTGACGATCAAAAGTCAGTACCGGCGTTTTTGGTTTTCCGCGAAAAATCCCCTGCTCAGTCCTTGTAGAGCGAGCAGCAGTTCTCGGCAGCCATCACAAGGGGCTTCCCTTCGGCGTCGAGGAGATGGAGCTTGCCGTCTTTTCCGACCTCAAACTCGCGATTGACGACGCCGCCCGAATTCTTGAGAAGCACGCGGCCGTTCTTCACCTCGAAGAAGCCCGTTTCAATGCCGCGGTCCTTCTTGACGGAAAGCGCGTAGCAGCCGTAATGGTCGAGCGAAAGTTCCGCGTCCGCGGCTTCCTCTGCCTGAGAGAGGAGGACGCCCGACCAGTGCCCTTCAAGCCCCGTGTCCTTGTGCGCGGTCTCAGCGGCGCCCGCAGCAAGACTGACGGAAAAAAGAGCGGCGAAAAGGACTTTGGAGAAGGACATGGCAGAGGGCCTGGGGAAAACGGGGAATGAAATGAGGAACCCGTCGAACTTCCGCGGCTCAGCTGCGACCAAGCAAGCTCACTTGAAGCGGCGGGAAGCTTCGCAAAGTTCCTCCTGATGACTCATACCTTACGCCGCGCACCTCACGCGAACCTTAAGGACAGAATCGGAAACAATTGCTGATGCTTCGCGCCGCCTTTCTCCGGATCAGAGGAGCGCGATCACGGCGTCGACGTCCTCTTCGCGGGTCGCCCAGCTCGTGCAGAAACGGCAGAGAGTCTTCCCGTCGTCGCGGCGCTCCCAGATGGAGATGGCCGCCTTCTCGCCGATGTGCTTCAGATCCTCATCAGTGAGCCAGGCAAAGATCTGGTTCGTGCGGGAGTCGACATAGAGCTCGTAGCCCTTTTCAAGGAGCGCCGCGCGGATTTTCTGCGCGAGCTCGACGCCGTGGCGTCCGGCGTCGACGTAGGTAGTCCCGCTCATGAGCACCTCGAAATTGATGCCGAGGAGCCTCCCCTTGGCAAGCACCGCGCCCTGCTGCTTCTGGAGCGTGAAGAAATGCTTCATGAGGGCCGGATTCGTGACGACGAGCGCTTCGCCGATGAGGGCGCCGCACTTCGTGCCGCCGATGTGGAAGACGTCCGCGAGCCGCGCGATGTCGGAAAGCCCGGCGTCGTTCGCTTCAGAGGCGAGGCCGTAGGCCATGCGGGCGCCGTCGATGAAGAGCGGCAGCCCGTAGCGGCAGCAAACGGCTGAAATGTCTTCGAGCTCGGCAAGGCTGTATAGCGTGCCGAATTCCGTCGGCTGCGAGATGTAGACCATCCCGGGCTGCACGACATGGTCCTTGCTCGTATCGCGAAGGAACGCCTCCATCCACTTTTCGATCGACGCGGCGGAAATCTTTCCGTCCTTCTGCGGGAGCGTGATCACCTTGTGGCCGCGCGCTTCCACTGCGCCCGCCTCATGAACGGCAATATGCCCGCTCTCGGCGGAGAGAACCCCTTCGTAGCCGGCAAGAATCGCGTGAATCGCGATGGAATTGGTCTGCGTGCCACCTTCGAGGAAGAAGACGCGGGCCTCCGGCGCCCGGCAGGCCTCACGGATGAGGCGGCGGGCATTTTCGGAAAACTCATCCTCGCCGTAGCCCGGCGCCGGAACAAGATTGGTTTCCTGAAGACGTTCAAGAATCGCCGGAAGGCAGCCTTCCTGGTAGTCGCAAGCAAGACGGATCATTGCCGAAATTTCCAATTGAATAAAAGCGGGAAGCGCCGCAGGAGAAGCGGCGCACCGATGGACAACGATTATAGGAACACCACTTTCATCATTCAGTGCGTTTTGCTCACATTTAATAACCCGGAAAAGTCGCGTAAACGCGTTCCCGAAAGAAAAATGCGGTCTCCAGTAAAGGGAAGCCCGGCAGCGGAAGCGTCCGCGGCCGGGCTTGTCTGTCGGTGAGGCTTCCTGAAGTTCCCCGAAGGGAAAGCTCGTCAGGCCCCCTTTCCTCGTGCGGATTACCAGATCACCGGATCAAAGTAGCCCGCAAAGAGAACGGAGGCGCGAAGCGCGAGCGCGCCGATGATCGAGCAGAGGCCTCCGAGCATCACCATCGAGCGGTGCTCCTTCATGAAGGTGCAAAGGATCGGCATCACGATGCCGAGGCCGATGGCGCCCGCCCAGAAGATGAGGGAAGCCCCGCCCATGAGGAGGCTTTCCGCACCCGCAGCGGCGCCGGGCGTACCCGTCCAGGCCGACTGGATGAAGGCGAAGATCACGAAGGCTTCGCCCAGGTGCACGCCCCAGGCGGTGCCGCCGAGCCAGCCGGGATGCCCCGTCTCGAGCTTTCCGCCCGCGGCGAGGAGCTCAGCAAGACCCACGGCGCAGCCGAGGCCCGAGAAGATCCAGAGGACCGGGAGCACGGCGGTATTCCAGAGCGGAACGCCCGCGGCCTGGGTGAGAAGGAACCCGGAATAGGCCGTGGCCGCAACGCCCAGAATGCCGTTGCACCAGCGCACCATCACGCCTTCAGCGATGTCGGCGAGGAAGCGGCTGCCGCCCTCCTTCGAGCCCAGCCAGATCATGAGGCCTTCAGCGACCACGGCGATGCAGAGCACTGCGAGGAGGCAGATGCCGATGAACATCCAGCTCGTGAAGTTGAAGGACCAGTTGACGAGCGCGTGAAAGGCCGCAAACGGGAGGTTGAGAAGGCGCCCCAGGTGCGAAAGCACGAGCAGCGTGCCCGCGATCGCGGCAATGCCGGAGATCACGAAGACGCGGCGGCTCTTGAGCCAGATGTTCAAAAAGAGCGCCATGCCCGAAAGGCCGACGAACCAGAGGAAGAACGCAATCGTCCACGCCCAGTGGCTCGTGGCGGCCTGAGCGGTAAGTTCCATGTATTCAGGAGTCATTTCTGCACCACGACGAAGTAGTTGGGCTTAGTGCCTTTCTGCGGGAGAAGGCGTTCAGTGCGCGAGCGGGCGATGCGCTGCGAGACGGCGGATTCCGGATCCTGGATGTTGCCGAAGGCGCGCGCCGAAACCGGGCAGGCGGCGACGCATGCCGGGTCCTGACCCTGGGCGACGAGCTTTTCGCAGCCTTCGCCCATGCACTTGACGGGAAGCCCCGTCTTCGGATGGAGCCAGCGCACGTCGTACGGGCACGCCGTAACGCAGTAGCCGCACCCCACGCAGCGCTCGGGATCGGTCTTCACCTGGCCCGTGAGCGGATCGTGGTAGTTGGCGCCGAAGGGGCAGACGCCGATGCAGGGCGCGTCGTCGCACTGCTGGCACTGCACGAGGATCTGCTGCGGACGACGGAGCGTCTCGAGCTTCACGACGCGAATGTTCGAGGGAAGAGACTTCCAGCCCGTATTCTCGTCGTTGAGCATGTCCGGATAGTTCGTCTGAGCGCAGGCCACGATGCAGGCCGAGCACCCGACGCACTGCGTCGCATCAAAGAGATGCGCAAGCTTTTTGCTGTATTGAGTCATTGCCTGATGCCTCCCTCTTAGATGCGTTCGACGCGGACGGTGGAGTTGTTGGCGAGCGAACCCGTCACCGGTTCGCGGTAGCCCGTGCAGAACCAGTGCGAGTTGATGCCTTCGCGCGTCCACTCATAGGCGCCGAGGTTTCTCTTCGTTCTCACGCCGCCGGCGAAGCCGTGGGCAAAGAGCGAGCCCGCAACGACGCGGTTGGTGACCGTCACCTTCGTGCGGCCCCTGACGCCCGTGTCGAGACTCGTGAGCTCCACGGTGTCGCCCGTGCGGATGCCGAGGCGTTCGGCGTCGACGGGGTTCATCCAGACCGTGCGGTCGCCGAGGAACTTCGTCGGCCACGTCCACATGGAGACGCCCGAATTCGAAGCGCTGTCCTTGCCCGAGACGAGATAGAACTCGTTCGAGCGCGGTCTCGGGATGGTGTAGGCCGGAGGCATCACCCAGTCGGAAAGTCCCGAAGCGCCCTTCTTTTCGTATTTGCCGGCAAAGAGGAAGGAGATGATTTCGCCCTTGCCCGTGGGGGTGCCGAAGGGCTTCTTCTGCGGATAGACGCCGAACTTCTTCGCCGAGACCTGCGACCAGCCGCGGGCCTTCACGTCCGCATCGATGCGGTCGCCTTCGCCCGCCTTGTCGCTGTTCTTCTTCGCGATGAACTTCGCCCAGGCGCCGTCCATCATGCCGCGGTACCACTTCTTGAATTCCTCGCGGGTCTTCATCTCGTGGTCGTAGCCGAGGCGCTCCTTCGCGCGCTCGGGGAATGCGCGGCGCAGGATTTCGCAGAACTGCCAGATCTCGTCGCGCGCGTCGCACCCTTCAGGAGGTTCGATCCCGGCGTTCGAGAACTGGACGTTGCCGTTCAGAGCCCACTTGACGCCGCCGTATTCGTAGGCTTCGAGGAAGAAGGTCGAGGGGAGCACGTAGTCGGCGTAGTCGATCACCTCGTGCGGGAAGATGTCCTGCACGACCATGAGGTCGAGCGCCTTGAAGGCCCTCGCCATCCTGTCCGAATTCGCCTCGCGGTGGAACATGGTCGAACCCGTGATGAAGGCGGCGCGGATCGGATAGGGCTTTCCTTCCTCAATCGCGCTGAAGATGGCCGAATAGGTGCCGGAGCCTTCCGGATAGAGGACCTTGTCGAGGGCCTTCCCTTCGGCGTTCTTCCAGGATTCGCCGTGCGGGCCCTTGCCCTTTCCGCCCGACTGCGAGGCGCCCGGCCCCTTGAAGCCGCCGCCCTGGGTGACGACGAAGCCGCCCGGCTGATCAATCTGCCCCGTGAAGAGGTTGATCATGCTCATGAGCGCATAGGCGTGGGTGTCGTTGCCGTTTCTCGAGGCGTACCAGCCGTCGTCGCAGACGCCGCCTTCGGTGAAGAAGGCGCGCGCAATGCGAACGATCGTTTCGGACGGAATCCCCGTCGTAAGCGACGCCTTCTCGGGCGTCCAGGCAATCGCGGTCTTCGAGAACCGCACGAAGGCCGTTTCAACCGCGAGGTCCCTGCCGTCGACCGTGCGGACGGTGCCCGCATAGTCGAGATCCGGGTCGACGCCTTCGGGTTCGTCGAAGCCCGTGACGGCGCCCTTCTGGTCGCGCGCGAGCCCCATCGCCGCAAAGGCTGAGGAAGCGCGGTTCATGACGACGAAAGAGTCCTTCGAAGCGCCTTCGATCAGTTCGTTCGCGGCGATCGGACGGTGCGTGCCGACCTCAATGAGGTAGGGCGCATTCGTATAGCGGCGCAGGAACTCGAAGTCGACGAGCTTTTCCGTGATGCCGACGCCGATCATCGAGAGGAGGAACGCGGAGTCCGTGCCCGGGCGGATGGGAACCCATTCAGCGCCCGAGGACATGGCGTTTTCAGGCATGCGCGGGTCGACGAAGATCACCTTCGCGCCCTTTTCGCGCGCGCGGCCGAAGACCGCAGTCACGCCCATGGCGCAGTTGAGCGAGCGCCCCACGCAGAGAAGCAGACGGCAGCGTTCGTAGTCGGGCTCGACCTTGCCCGCGCCGTCGAAGCCCTTGCCGAAGACCATGCGGCGGCCGGCAACGGAAGCGGAATTGCAGGTGGAGGAATGACTGATCACGTTGGGCGTGCCGAGAGGGGCCGCAAGCCACTGCTGAAGGCCCGAGAAATTGTGCGACGTCATCGAGATCGCGCGTTCGCCGTGCTCCTCGACGATCTTCTTCACGCGCTCGGCAATTTCAGTGAGCGCCTGATCCCAGGAGATCTCCTCGAACTTCCCTTCGCCGCGCTCGCCCGTGCGCTTCATGGGCTTTCTCAGGCGCTGCGGGTGGTTCCACACCCACATCGCCTGCGCGCCGCGGGCGCAGCAGCCGCGCTGGGGATGCGTGGGGTTCGGCATGATCTTCACGGTCGCCTGGGAAACGGGCTCGCCCTTCTTGTGAAGCGCGAGCAGGCCGCAGTAGCCGCCGCACACCATGCAGGCGGTCGGGTGCGCTTCCCAGCCTTCGGCCTTCAACGCCTCGACTTCCTTCGCGATGGCTTCGTCGGCAGCCGTCCAGACAGCCGCACCGATCGTTCCCGTGCCTGCAGCCGCGCCGACCGCACCGGCGGCGCCGATGAAGCTGCGGCGGGAGAGACCGGGACCGCGGGCCGCGGAGGGCTCAACGTTCTTCGTCATAAGAATCTCCTCTTGAGGAGAGATTGCCGCCAGATAAATAAAGAAAGCAGAAGCCGTCCTGAACGCACGGATCACGGGGGGAAGTCTTCAGAAGGAAGCTTTCCCGGAAGCGCGCTCAGGACTTTAAATGAGAATCTGCGGGGGTCCTGGCAGACATCTGTCCAATCAATTTTTTTTTCAGGGTCGCGGCCTTAATGCTTAATGAATTCGTATAGTTGCCGCTGACGGCAAAGATAAAGACCCCCGCCCTCTTCTCTTACAGGGAAAGCCCTCGGTTTTTCGAATTCGTTATTCATTCAATGAATAGCGTAATGCCTTCAGTTTTCCTGAACTTTTGAAGTACATCGAACACTTAGAATTTATCTGACCCGAGGCTTAAAACGTGAGATGGGGCTAATCCACTACCTCGTAAAGAGTAGTCCCTATTAAAGACAGATTACCGTTAGCAATAAACTACCGGAAGCCTATTCCTGCGCAGACTCCCTGCCTTCTCCTAAAATAGCGGGATTATTTTTTCGACCTGCTGAACAGGAAGGCTCAGGCCTCCGGTTCCGCAGCATGAGACTTTCCCAACAAAACATCTGAAGGCATACCTACATGTCCGCCATCATTCTCGGCCATAAGCACCCCGATACCGACAGCATTGTTTCCGCCATTGCCTGCGCGGATCTCTATACGAAGCGCGGCCTCGACGTCGTCCCGGCCGCTCAGGGGACGCCGGCTCCTGAAACGGCCTTCGTTCTCGAACGCTTCGGCCTCAAGGCTCCTGAAGTCGTCACGTCGGTTGCCGGCCGCGAGGTCTACATCGTCGACTATTCCGACCTCAATCAGGCGCCGGACGATTTTGCCGAATGCACGCTGAAGGGCATCGTCGACCACCACAAGCTCGGCGACATGACCTCCACGGCTCCGCTCGAATGCGTGATCATGCCGGTCGGCTGCACGAACACCATCCTCAAGCGCATGTACGATTATCTCGGCTTCGTTCCGCCGAAGGAAATCGCCGGCGCCATGCTCTGCGCGATCCTCTCCGACACCGTGATCTTCAAGTCCCCGACCTGCACGGAAGCCGACCGCGCCGCCGCGCGCGAGCTCGCCCTCATCGCGGGCGTTGATGACATGAAGGCCCTCGGCATGGAGCTCTTCACCGCCAAGTCCGCCGTCAAGGGCGTCGCCGCCCGCGACCTCATCATGCGCGACTTCAAGGACTTCAACATGTCGGGCAACAAGGTCGGCATCGGCCAGCTCGAACTCGTCGACCTCGCGCTCCTCGAGGACCGCATCCCCGAGCTTCTCGAGGAACTCGGCCGCATGAAGGCCGAAGGCCGCCACACCGCCATGCTGCTCCTCACGGACATCATGAAGGAAGGGTCGCTCCTTCTCATGGCTTCCGACGATCCCGCGAAGATCGCCTCCGCCTGGAAGAAGACCCTCGGCAGCGACAATCTCTGGCTCGAAGGCGTCATGTCCCGCAAGAAGCAGGTCGTGCCCTTCCTTGAAGCCGTCTTCAAGGCCTGATTGAGCAATGCCGTCCTTTGACGGCTGAGCTCTGAAGGCGCTAAGCCGAAACCCGCACTTTCTTTGATGGAAGCGCGGGTTTTTTGCGCTTCCAGCGTTCTGAGTACGCCTTTCGAAGCAGAATGGCCTTGCGTAAACAGAATGCCTTCTCCGAAGCATCTCTCAGACGCCGAACCCAATCACACTTTTCCCAAAAGGAATTCCCTCATGAATCCGATATTCCCGTGGCTCGGCATAGCCGTGCTCATCCTCTGCGGATGGGCAATCGTCAGGAAGTACCAGGTCAACATGGTGCTGCTTCTCGGCGGCCTTCTTCTCAACGCGCTCGCGATCTGGGGCGGCGCCCAGGTCTTCCCGGCCAAATTCAACGCCACCGGCATCCTGGGATTCGACCTCGTCGAGTTCCTGCGCACGATCTCGGTTTCCCAGGTGAGCGGCGTAGGCTTCCTCATCCTGATTTCCGGGGGCTTTGCCGCATACATGCAGGCAATCGGCGCATCGGACCGCTTCGTCACGGTCTGCGCGAAGCCTCTTTCCTTCATTAAGAATCCGTATCTCATCCTCGCCGCCGTCTTCATCGTCGGGCACTGTCTCGGTCTCGTCATCACGTCCGCGGCGGGCCTTGCGATGCTGATGGTGGTCACCGTCTACCCGCTCATCATCCGCGTCGGCTGCTCGCCGCTCGCCGCGGCCGCCGTCGTCGCGAGCGTGCTCGCGATCGGCTACGCACCGGCTTCGGGGACGGCCAACCTCGCCTCCCAAATCGTGCACCTTGATCCGATCGAATACCTCGTGCGCTACCAGCTCCCGATGGCGGTGCCGGTCGTGATCGCCATGGCCGTGGCGCACGTCTTCACCCAGTACTGGTTCGACCGGCGCGAGGGCAAGGGCGAGGTTGCCGACCTCGCCGAGCTTGAATCGAAGCGCCAGAATCTTGAAAAGACGCCGGCCTTCTATGCGCTCATGCCGCTCTTCCCGATCGCGCTTCTCCTCGTCTTCAACAAGTTCGTCTGGGGCACCGGCATGAACGTCGCCACCGCGATGTTCATCGCCTGGATTCTCGCCTTCGTAATCGACCTGATCGTACGGCGAAACGTGAAGGAATCCTTCGACCTTTCGTTCGCCATGTTCAAAGGCATGGGCTCGATTCTCACCTCGACCGTGGGCCTCATCTTCGTTGCCGCCTTCTTCGCGAAGGGCCTGCAGAACATCGGCATCGTCGACCTCCTCATGAGCGGCGCGCAGTCGATCGGCCTCGGCTACACCGGAACAAGCGTCGTCCTCTCGGCGATCATCGGCGTCGTTACGGTCCTCACGGGCTCGGGCGTCGCGGCCTTCACGAGCCTCGGGCACCTCGTGCCGGATGCGGCCCAGGCCTTCAACCAGAACGGCATCGCCATGATGTTGATGATGCACACCGCCTCCGAAATGCTCCGCGCCATGAGCCCGGTTGCGGGCGTCATCATCATCGTTGCGGGTTTCGCCAAGGTGAATCCGCTCACCATGGTGAAGCGCACGATCATCCCGTGCCTCACGGGCTACGTCGTCATGCTCATCACCGTGAATCTGATCGTTTGACCGAGCTGGGAACCCATGCCGCGGTCTCCGCACGAGCGCGGCATGACAGATCCTGAGAAAAAAGAAAACGCCCGCGGAAGCGAACAACTTCCGGCGGGCGTTTTCTTTGTCAGTCAAAAGCGGGAAAGCACTTTATTCGGCAGCCTTTCCATTGGCCTTCAGAAGGTCGCGGATTTCGGCAAGGAGCTTCAGCTCCTCGGCGTTGACGGGCGCGGGAGCAAGAGCCGGAGCGGGCTTTTCGGCCGCAGCCTTCTTCGCCGCCTCTTCGGCCGCCTTCTTTTCCTCCGCATCCTTGTCGGCAAGGAGGCGCGCGGCTTCAGCCGCGATGCGGGCGCGGGCCGTCACGACGATCTTGATGAGCCAGAAGACGGAGAAGGCAAGGAGAAGGAACTGGACCACGGCCGTGAGGAAGGCGCCGTAGCCGAAAACGGTGGCGCCTGCCTTGACGAGCGCCTCATACGTGTGAGGACCCGTATAGCCCGCGGGAGCATCCTTCAGAACGATGAAGAGGTTCGTGAAGTCCGGGCGCCCGACGATGACGCCGAGGATCGGATTGATGATGTCCTTCACGAGACTGTCGACGATCTTAGAAAAAGCAGCGCCGATGATCACGGCGACGGCCAGGTCAAGGACATTCCCTTTCGAAATGAATGCCTGAAATTCCTGAAAGAACTTGCGCATTTCTTTATTCACCTTTGGGTGCGTTTATGGTTTTTAAAGTGTGTTCGTTCATTCCGCCGGACGCGCAGTCCTTAGAGCCCGCGGCTCCGGCGAATTGCCGACTCCGTATTTTCCTTGAATTCGCGCGCGTCTGCGCGGGAAACGCGCAGCGACTCGCGGATTTTCTGCGCCGTCCTTCGCGCCGTCACGGGGTCGAGGCCGCCCGAAGCAGCGCTTTCGAGGAAGGTCCGGCGCGTGAGATCCGCGTCCGCAACATAGAAAATCGAGAGCGCCCAGGCGAGCCCCATGGAAACGTAGTAGGCCTTTCCGGCCCAGCGGAGCACATTTTTGTCGAGCGCGAGGCTGAGGGCGCGGGGAAGCGTCGACTCGTCGAGAAAATTGGTGAGGAGCAGCACGAGCCCCGTACGGACGCGCCAGAGTTCATCCGATTCAATGAGTTCGCGGATGAAGCAGAAGGCATCGTCGGGCGACTTTCTGAGGCACTTCATCGATCCCGCAAAAAGGTCGCAGAGCGCCCAGTTCGTGATGAAGGGCTGATACTGCCTGGCATATTGAAGCCGCTCACCAAGGGGAAAACGCTTCTCGAGCGCGATCACGAGCCCAGTCGTCTTGAGTACTTCATGCGCTCGAACCTTCCCCGGGACGAGCGCTTCCGCGAGGAATTCCCTCGAACGGCCGCTCCGGATGATTCTCTGCGCCGCGGCCCGCACGGCCGCCATCGGTACGCCGATGCGGTAAGGCACGCCCGGGAGCATGACGCCCTTGGTGTCGTACATCCGGAAGTCCGCGGCGTGAATGAGTTCCATGTGGAGCTCGTCAAGGAGCGTCATAAAAAGTGCCTCTCAAAAAGGAATGCGCGAAGTTCGGAAAAGGATAGCGGAAGCGCCTCGCTCAGCGAATGAAAGAGGCCTCCCCATTGAAATCCCGAATGCGCCTCCCCTTTCGCATGCCGCTACAATGCTCTTCGAAAACAATTCCAACGCGCCCGTTGAAGCCGGGATTTTTCTGAATCTCCCGCCGGCGCTCCACCACTGCCACCGAAGTTCATCATCATGCAAAGCGAAACGCCCACCCCGGCAGCTGATCCTGCCCTGATTCAGAAGAAGAACCCCGGCATCGTCGCCTACATCGCCTTCGCGCTCGCCGTCGCGTTCTTTTCAGGCCTTCTCATTACCGACAAGTGGTGGGGCATCTTCGACTACACCGTGCTCCTCGGCGACTTCGGCTCCGTCGTCGCCAAGGTAACCGACAAGGGCGGGGAAATCTCGACCGTCATGTCGAACTTCCGCGGCAAGGGCGGCTCGGGCGCCATCGACGGCTTCATGTTTGCGCTCGCGCTTGTTCCGACCATCATGCTCGCCACGGCCATGATCGCGGTCTTCGAATACTACGGCGCCCTCAATGCCGCGGAACGCCTCCTCAACCCGATTCTGCGTCCGCTCCTCGGTCTCCCCGGCTGCTGCTCGCTCTCGATCATCGCCTCCCTCCAGTCGACCGACGCCGGCGCCGTCCTCACCCGCACGCTCAAGGAATCGGGCGACATCACCGAACGCGAAACGCTCATCTTTGCGGCCTTCCAGATGACCGCGGGCGCTGCAATCGGAAACTTCCTCTCGAGCGGCATCGTCTTCTTCTCGCTTCGCGGCGCAGACGGCTCTCTCGTTGTTCCGACGACGATCGGCACCTGCCTCGGGATCATTCTCCTCGGCAAGGTCCTTTCCGCCAACCTCACGCGCCTCGTCTTCATCCGCGAGGACAAGAAGGCTCACGCCTAAGCGTCTGCTTGAGACCTTCCGCAGCCAAAAGCCGGCCTTCCTCGGAAAGCCGGCTTTTTTGCGCCCGATGGAAGCGGATGCCTTACGGCGGCCGTTAAAATTAAAGAATTGCCGCAAAGAAAAGAGGAATACCCGCATGCGCAACCTCCCCTACCACCTTCTCGCGCTTTTCGTCGTGATCTGCTGGGGTCTCGCCTTCGTAAGCACCAAGGTGCTCTACGCCTACGGCATGGGCCCCTGGGCAGTCGTTGCGCTTCGCGCGGTGCTCGCCTACGGGCTTCTCATCTTCATCGCGCCGAAGGACCTTTACGCCGGGACCTTCCGGAACGAAGTCACCGTGGCGCTTCTCGGCTTTGCGAGCGTGCCGCTCTCCTACGGGCTCCAGAATCAGGCGCTCGTGACGGGCCAGGCGTCCACCGTCGCCGTGCTCGTCGCCATGGGACCGGTCCTCACTGGGCTTCTCGCAATGGCGGCGCTCCGCACCTGGAAGATGCACTGGATGACGATGCTCGGCCTCGTTGCCGCAGTCACGGGCGCGCTTCTTCTCTATTTCGACGTTGCCGTCATGCAGGAGCTCCCGAGCAGAGGCTTCATGCTCGGCATCGCCGCCGCGGCCGCCTATGCGCTCTACGCGCTTCTTCTGCGCGCGCTCGGCGACCTCTCGCCTCTCTTCGTGCTCCGCAAAGCCACCGGCTACGGCGTCATCGGCACCATTCCCTTCTTTCTTGCCGAAGGCCCCACGGAAGCCGTGCTCCTCACGGATCCGGTGGTCGTCGCGAACTTCCTCTTCCTCGCACTCGTGGTTTCAGCGATCGGCTGGGTGCTCTGGCAGACTGCGGAACGCCATGTCGGGGCTCCCGCAGCGCGCATCTACACCTTCATCTGGCCGCTCGCAGCCGTCCTCGGGGGCATCTTCATACTCGACGAAACCTGGAGCTACATCGGCTTCATGGGCGCCGGCATGATTCTCTGCGGCGTCATCAGCGCGCAGACGGGACTCGCCAAAGTAGCGCTTGAGATGGCGAAGCGCTATTGAAGACGAAGAACTAAAACATCGAGAAAAAGGCCTTCCCGGTTCATGCCGGAAAGGCCTTTTTGCTGGAACCCTAAGGCGTCAGAGCATCAGGAGCGGACCGACACCTGCTCGTGCGCATGACCGCCCTTCGCGATCAGATCAACCATGGCGAGCGCATAATCGGCATAGCTCACCACGCTCTCGCCCGCGGCGTTGACCGAGAACGCGTCGCTCCCGAGCACGTATTTTCCCGTTGCGGGCGCATCCGGGAGGAACGCGGCTGCCGGGCTCACATAGGTCCACAAAACGTCGGAGCGAGCCTTCACGGCTGCAACCTGACGACGCTGGGCGTCGGCGAGCGGGAAGTATTCCTTCGGGAAGGACGGCTCATCAACGACCTGACGGGTGTGCTCAGGGTCGAGCCAGAGGCTCCCGGCGCCGCCCACGATGTAGAGGCGCTTTTCAGTGCAGGAGAGAAGATCGCAGAGATGTTCCGCCGTAGTGATGTGAAGCGGAATCGTCTCCGCGGTCCAGAAGCCGAGAGCGTCCACGACGACGTCGAAAGGCTTCAGATCTTCCTTCGTAAGCGCCATAACGTCCTTCTCAATGACGGAACCGGCACCAGATTCATTCGCATGGCGGACGACCGCCGTGACATCGTATCCGCGGCGAAGCGCTTCAGTGACAATAAGGCGGCCGGACTTGCCGTTCGCGCCGACAACTGCAATCTTCAACATGTTTTGTTTCCTTTGTATGTAGTTCGATATCGAACTGTTGGCAAGGTTAATCCTTAATTTTCGAATCGTCAATATTGTTCGATATCGAACTTGTAACGAGAGATGTCGCCCTCTGGATGAAAGGCCATCAGAAGAAAAGAGAGCATGCCTGCCAATACGCCAATACCAAAACCGGACCTGAAGGCTGAAACCTCACAGCGTCGTAATGATCGGACCGGTATTTCCTGCTGATCCTTCAGAGGCTCAAGGATGTAAGAAAAAAACGGAGCCGCATTGAAGTGGAGCGTGCTGGCGTAATTCAGAGGCTGAAGAAAGGCTGGACAAAGAATCATCGGGACATTCAGTGCTGAAGGAAAGAAGAATCCCGGTACCGACGACAGGGATGATTCGCATCCAGGCTGCACGATGATTCACTCAATTGAAACAGAAGCGTGGTTCTCTGCAAATGATGAGAATTTGAATAAGGAAATCGTAACAGGTCAGTCTGTCATCAATGATCAATTTCCAGAGAATACGCAGATCAATTTCAACTGCAAGGACAAGATAATTTTCGAATGACAGGATGGAAAATTCAGTCGAACATAATCGGAATCACAGACGATTCCCATGGAAATGAAAAAATAATGAATTTTAGTGCTTATTCATCTTGATTTAATTTCAGTGCCTCTCTATATGATTCGATATTGATTTCAACGAATGAAATTCATCAACAGTGCGGACTAGTTTTTCATCGATCACATTCTGATTCTTCATCAGTTAATCATGAATTCTCTCCATCAGAAATGATGCGAATTCAATTTCACTTCCGTTATCAAATCAACCCGACATTGTTTCCTCCCTTGCATCTTCAGCAATGAACCTCATTCCATCCGGAAGCTTGATTCAGAGCGTTGGATTGATGGTCCGTTGCTCCGAAGACGACGCACAAACCCGGGGAG
>ERZ1673744.998-NODE-998-length-30011-cov-69.423254_pt1 | contig 30011 bp, 36 predicted proteins | sample MGYA00580207_ERZ1673744 | MGnify/ENA primary metagenome ERZ1673744 (study PRJEB41218, sample SAMN15661751) | gut metagenome | host: Homo sapiens | place: Canada: London | collected 2015-08-20/2019-03-30 | study: EMG produced TPA metagenomics assembly of... | reverse complement strand
TGTACCTCATAACATATCAAGCATTACACAGTCCAACTTTTCGTCCGCATGCCCAATGGGGTGGTGGAATTTAAAATTTCATTTTTGGCTCGCCCATTATGGGGGAAATACGGTAGAAAATTTCACATCTATGTGCTATAATAGTTCCGACAGAATGAAATATAAATATATATTTTACACTACGGTATGGGGAGTATAAAAATGACAGGAGAACAATTTGTTAAATTATGCTATGAAGAAAAGAAAACCATTTTAGCCGAATACTTCAATCCTAATTCTTCATCAGTTGTCGGCAAAAAAATCAGTGCAATAACTGAACAAGGTATATCAAAAGATGATTTGTATGATCTATTGAATTTGGTACTAAAAGAAAATTACTATACTTTGTTGCTTGGATTGGACGGAGAAGCGTCGTTAGGTAATACTCAAATTACCTATAAGCTTTATGATGAAAATGGCAACTTGCTTAACGAATGTGGAGAGCTTGAAGCCGCTGCATACAGATACTTTGTAGAAGAATGATCTTCAAATTTAATCTTGTCAATCTTACATAATACAACATAATACACATTTTCACAGGACAGCCAAAATCGGTTGTCCTTTTCTTTTACCAAAAAGAGGGAACGGGAGACTAAAATTGAATACTGCTCCAAACAGCAATGCCACAGATTTTTGAAAATCCGTGGCGTTTTTTGCTACCATTTTTGGCAAAACGCCTCGTTCCCTTGTAGTAGTGAGTGATGGGGAAGTTTGCCCGAAATGGGCTTGCCTGCCGTAGTAGTGATGAAAAATCCAAATGAGCGTTTGGCATTTTCCGTTTCTGTCCGTAGAGGGGAACAAAGGTGGGCAGGACACGCCGCTGTAATCGCTATATTGACGGAAACCAGCCAAGCCGCCCCCCTGCGGATTACCGCATTTCTTTCCTTAACTGCGGGGGAGAGGATTTCGCCGTTGCCTGTATGCACTAAAAAGGAATCTGCATAAAAACAGGTTCCTTAAATGAGGGAAAATCCCTGTCGAAGAATGGAAGTCCAGTTACTTTTCTGATAGAGAAATCGGACTATGATTATAGACTGCTTTTCTTCATCAATCGTATAAAAAGCAAGGTAATTATTGATTATCACAAAACGAATGCCCCAGCTTGCCAGTACCGGATCATCTACCAGACGGATCTTCTGTGGCAGGTCGGCTAGTGAGTCTATCTGTTCAGTCGCAGCATCTAACAGATTATCTGCGGCATCAGGATTTTTGAGGGTAAATTCGATGTAATCCGCAGCACGCATAATATCGTGTTCTGCGGTGGAAGTGATATGAACCTGATAGCTCATCGACTGCGGCGGCTCCTGATATCAGCCATAGCTTCGGAAAATGGTCTTGTATTGCCTGTGGCAATATCGTCCATTCCTTCTTTAATCTGGCTGTAAAGTTCAAAGCGGCTGGTCAGTTCTTCGTAGGCTTCAATGCTCATAACAGCAAGATCGCCTTTTCCATTCTTCGTAATGAAAACTGGTTCAGGATAATTATGACAAAATGTAGAAATTTCATTGTAATTATTCCTTAAATCAGCACTTGATTTGATTGCTGGCATAAAAACACCTCCTTGTTTGATAACAAAATTATACACAAATTTTGTTATGAAGTCAATGGATATACCATTAGTGTTAGCAGGATAAACACAACTATTCATATGTATCTGACCGTGAGGTCGGGAACAAGCCCGTTGGGTGATGTTCCCGGCGGGCTTTCACAGATAAGAAAGCGAGGTTAGAGACAATGACATTATTGAGGAGAAGATTATTGAGGGCAGACAGGGGATTGAACAGGAAAGATACCTGACGATCACGATTGAGAGAAAGAACTTTGAGGAGGCAAAGGCACAGTTTGCCACACTTGAGGCAACAATACACAAGATACCTTTATCAATAATGCAAAAAAAGCATTAACAGAAGTACAGGAGCGACTCAATGCAAGATGTGAGCAGATAAAGTCACAGGTATCTGAGATAAAGGTACAGGTAAAATCTACTGCCAAGAACATTGTTGATGAAACAAAGGCAAAGGGCGGGGCGGCACTTTACAGGATGACAGAGTTTGTGGGAATCAAGAAAAGACTTCTCAATGTCAGAACAGTGGTATTTCGATTGTATGAAAGCTATTGTAAAAAAATGATGCAACATGACATAATCGGATTGACTGAAACGGCATAGATATTTATAATATAGACAAAACGAAAATGACATGAACGGAGGACAGGGTAATGGAGAAAACGGTAACACTTGAAGAGGCATTAAAAAGAATTGAGGAGCTGGAAAAAGAGAACGCAGAACTTCGGGAGGAATTGGAGTATTACAGAAATCGTAAGTTAAGCGGTCGTCAGAAACATAACGCCAAGTGGATGGCAATTTATAATGATTTTGTTGTTGGGTTTGAGAGCGGCATGACAATGGTAGAAATTGCGAAGCGGAACAATGTCAGTGAGAGGACGATTTATAGGTATAAAGCGTATTATGACAAACTGAGGGAAAAAGAGGAATAGACCATTTTACTGGCGTCAGTAAAATGGTTCAATGTGGGAGGAGAAAGTTTAATATGGAAAAGAAAATGATTAACAGAAATAATAGAACAATAATAACAAATCGGACATATTGCTGATGTCAGCAATATGTTCATATGAGAATTGCGGACGATTTTTTTGACCGCAAATGGATGGAGGAGTTCCATGGCAGAAGATAAAAAGAAAGATGAAATTGCAGTAATTGAGATCAATGAAGAATTTATGAAACAAAAATTATATGAATTTCGGGGATGTAAAGTATTATTAGATGCAGATCTAGCTGAAGTATATGGATATGAACTTAAGGCTTTTAATCAGCAGGTAAAAAGAAATATAGAAAGATTTCAGAATGATATGATGTTTCAATTATCTGATAATGAAGTTGAATATTTGCGGTCACAATTTGTGACCGCAAATATAAGCAGCAAATCCCGCAGCAATCCTTACGTTTTTACGGAACAAGGTGTATACATGTTAATGACTGTACTAAAAGGGGAACTTGCGGTAAGACAAAGCATTGCATTGGTGAGAACCTTCAAAAGAATGAAAGATTACATTTTAGAAAATCGAGATCTTATTGGTCAGAGGGAAATACTTCAGTTAAGCATGGAGACAGCTAACAACAGAATAGAAATTAACAAAATCAACTCAGATATGATATCACTGGAAAAGCAGATTTCAGATGTTGCAGAAGGAATGAAGGATGTTGTAACAAAATCTGAGTTGGCTGATATGATGAACAGCTTTGTTTCAGATGATGATGAAAAGTGGCTTATGTTTAATGCAAAATTTAGTAGTGCAGATGAGGTATATGAGTCCATTTATAAGCAGGCAAAGTCGTCAATATATGTCGTTGACAATTATATTGGATTAAGAACGCTGGTACATCTTAAAAATTCTCCTACAGGAGTAAATATTACGTTGTTCAGCGATAATGTTGGAAATAATAAACTTCACAATATAGAATTTACGGATTTTTGCAAAGAATATCCATCCGTAAAAATATCAATGAAAAAGACAGGCGGTATATTTCATGATCGATTTATAGTGTTGGATTATGGAACTGCTGATGAAAGGGTTTTCTTATGTGGTGCTTCGTCAAAGGATGCAGGGGCTAGAATAACCAGTATTGTTGAAGACTATGGAGTATCTAAATATACTCCGGTGATTGCAACGCTGTTGAAAAATCCAACTTTGATTTTACCACAGTAGAGGGGAGTGAATGTATTGAAAAAGAAAACAAAATGCTACATATATACTCGTGTATCAACAGCAATTCAGGTGGATGGTTACAGCTTGGATGCACAGAAGGACAAGCTTAGGAAATATGCAGAATTTCAGGATATGGAGATTGTGGGAGAATATTCCGATGAAGGGCATTCCGGTAAGAATATAAAAGGTCGTCAGGAATTTATGCGTATGCTGAATGAATTTCCCTGTTTATGAGGGAGTTCATGAAGCAATTATTGCCGAGGAAGACTGGGAGCTTGCACAGGAAAAGCGTTCAAAAAATAATTACAGGCGTGAAAAAATTCATGATCCGGAACATGCACATATTTTGTCCGGAATATTAAAATGTCCTTGCTGTGGAAAAGGAATGTATGGAAATATTGCCAAAGCAGGGAGAAAAGATAACAAGACCAGATATTACTATTATTGCAAGAATACCGTGAATGTGCAAATGAAGCTCAACCCCTTGTGGTTTGGGCTCTTTCTAATTTTGATAGAAACTTGAGAACAATAATTTTCAAAAAGTCAATTATCAATTTGTAATGGCGTATATGAAAGCCTTGCAGAAGTTGGAACAGATGGAGAACATGGTGGAGGAATAGAGATGGCAAATAAAATAGTTAGGGAAATTATTCACGCAAAAGGAATTGATATTGGGATTTACACGAAAGATTTTGAAAATGAATATATTTCGTTGACAGATATTGCAAAATATAGAAATGATAATGATCCCAGATTTGTCATTCAGAACTGGATGCGAAACAGAAATACAGTTGAGTTTTTGGCTGTTTGGGAAGAACTTCATAATCCAGATTTTAACCGTGTGCAATTCGAGGCGGTTAGAAGTGAGGCAGGATTAAACAGGTTTGTTATGACGCCAACCAAATGGATTGAACAGACCAATGCTATTGGAATAGTGTCAAAAGCAGGCAGATATGGTGGAGGAACTTATGCACATAGCGATATTGCAATGGCATTTGCTACATGGATTTCTCCGGAATTTCAACTGTATATTATGAAAGATTACCGCAGGTTAAAACAAGATGAAAATAGTCGATTTTCATTGGATTGGAACTTGAACAGGGCTTTATCAAAGGTGAACTACCGTATTCACACAGATGCGGTGAAGGAAAATTTGATTCCACCAGAGCTAACACCAGAACAGAGAAAAGATTCATCTATTATCAGGAATTTTGAAATGTCCTGTCTGCGGTGCAGGAATGTATGGCAACAAGTCTATTAAGAAACGCAAGGATGGAAGTAACTATAAGGATTTTTATTATTATGGCTGCAAACACAGAAATATGACTAGAGGTCATAAGTGTGATTACAAAAAACAGGTGCATGAAGAAATGCTGGATGCTTCTGTTGCAGAGGTGATTAGTAAACTGGTTAGTAATCCTAAATTTTCGGATTTAATCCGCAACAAAATAAATATGGAAGTAGATACTAGTGCATTAGATCAGGAAATAGAAAATTATAAAATACAATTAAGAAAGCTATATCATAATAAAGATACTATTTTATCAGATATGGATTCTCTTGATTATGAGGATAAGCATTATCAGCGAAGAAAAACAGATTTAGAGAACCATTTGTACAAGACTTATGATAAAATAGATGATGCAGAGGAACTGCTGGTATCTGCAAAGGCTAAGAAACGCTCTCTGCTGGCAGATAAGATTACAGGGGATAACATTTACAAGGCACTCGTGTTCTTTGATAAATTGTATGCTCAAATGAACGAAGCAGAGAAACGGGAGTTCCTGTCGCAGTTAGTGGATAATGTGCAGATTTACGAAGAACGCAAAGAGAATGGTCAGTGGCTGAAATCTATAGAATTTAAGTTGCCGATTATAGAAAAAGAGTTTACACTAAGTTTGGACAATGATACACAAAATGAAACGGTAGTAATGCTTTCCAACAAAAAACCTGATAGCGTAATCAACGTAAAAGTCGAGTTTGGCGAGGGTGAGGGCAAAGTGCCGCTTGATAATATTGCCAAGAGAGCCGAAGCGTACAAGCCGAAAGAGCGAGTGACCTATAAGAGGACTAAGGAGTACATAGAAGCAAAATACGGCTTCAAAGTACATACCGCATACATCGCAGAAGTAAAGCGGGATTTAGGCTTGCCGATGTATGATGCCCCTAATGCGGTGGAAGAATTAAAGCAGCCGAGGAAACATCCGACACCAGAGAAAGTGGAAGCTATAAAGGACGCGTTGAAGCATTTTGAACTAATCTAAATATAAAATCGGATACCATTATAGCCGTTTGTTCAGTTTTTGAGTAGGCGGCTATTTGGCTATCTGGATTTTTAGAACTATCGAATAAGCAGAAAAGGTTGTATAATATACGTGGACAAAGTGAAAATGTGTAAAAAAGCTATCTTGATTATATAGAGGAGAATAGTAAAATAAGTATGGGATTTTCTAAAAATGATTTTGACAAAGTAGATTTGCGGATTAAAAATATAACAGAACAGACTGTTGAACAAATAGAAGTAGATTCAGAATTGCCTCCAACAATAGAGCAATTAGAAGATAATAATAAAACCTATTCCATTATGGCAGCCATACTATTTATCGATATTCGTAAGTCAACACACTTAACGGAAAATAGTCAAGCAAAAAGTATGGTTAAAATATATCGTTCATTTATGAGAATGGCAGTTGATTGTGTTAGAAAAAATGGAGGAGTTACAAGACAATTTCTGGGTGACAGAATTATGGGCGTCTTTATTGATTCCATTGATAAAAACGGGAGTATAGTGGATAGTGCAGCAGATAAAGCAATCAATGCGGCAAGAAGTTTACAGACTGTGATTGATTATAGCTTAAATAAATATTTGAAAACTAATGTTAATGGGAAAGTTATTGAATGTGGTATTGGTATTGATTATGGAAAGGTTCTTGTCACTCAAGTTGGTATGTATGGCCTAGAAAGTGATGAAAATAGAGAGAACGAAGTGGATTGTGTATGGGTTGGCAATACAACAAATTATGCAAGCAAATATTCAGATATAGCATCTGGCGGAGAAATATTTATTTCAAATAATGTTTTCAAGCAAATGTCAGATGAGTACAGGGAAGTTTTTGTAAAATCAGCAAAATATAAAGGAAGAAAATTATTCCAAGGCTATGTGGCAAAGGATTATTATTTGGAGTTTTCAGAGGATTTAGGAAAACCAATCAAAATAGAAGAAGATACAACAGTAGAATCGGATACATTTGAAGGATTGGCAGATGGCATTAGAGAAATCGAGAGATTGCAAGATAAACTTATACAAAGAGAAAAGCAACTTGCTGTCTTAGAGGATAAAATAAAAAGAGAAAATCAGGATTACGAAGATAAATATAATAATGAAAATGTAGCAAAATTAAGGGCTTTTGATGAAAGAGATACTGCTAAAAAAGAATTGCAAGAAATACTAAAAGATTATTATGTAGATATTAAGAGCATTCTTTCTAAAGTACACTACCGTGAATATCAGTACATGGATAAGGTGGGAAAAAAGGATTTGATTTTAATGATAGAAAAGGAATATGAATTAGGAAGATTACTAGGGAAAACATCAAAAGAAGTGTCATTAGAATTAGGTTGTTATTTAATAGGAATTTATGATTACTTTCAAGAATATTCCAAATCGTTTGATGTGATGCTTGTTATGGCGGAATTATCAGATTATTGGGTAGACTTAGAAACTGCAACATTAAATTGGGCGAATAAGGAACATATCTTGTATAAGCTTTATAATGAAATAGAAAGAGCACTGGTTAATTATAGAGTAAAGAATGAAAGAAGAAAAAACTTTGAAGGGTATTTACAAACAATAAAGAAAATAAGGGGGTACTAACCATGGAAAACAATAATAATCTAACGCAAGAAAATAGAGCGTTTAAAAAAGGAGATGCTTATGAAACACTGGGTATCATAAATACATGGATAGGAAATATGGATACCAAGGTTTCATTTGCATTAGCATTAGCAGGAGTTTTAATAGGTGTTATATTTGAAAAGGGCATGCCCAGTGCATTTGAAAGAATAACAGAGGTATCAAAACTGGCAGAATTATCTGGAGGAGAAATTATTGCAGCCATTCTGGTTGCACTGCTATATTTATCAAGCTTTATTTCTATTTTATGTTTTATGTTATCTATTATTGCAAGAGTGAAAAATCTTAATAATGCACCATCTATTTTTTTCTTTGGCTCTATTGGAAATATGACATTGGAGAATTATAAGAGTGCCGTAAAAGATATGGACGAAAAAGAAATGATAGATGATTTAGAAGAACAGATACATACAAATTCGAAAATATGTAGTCTAAAAGCAAAATGGTATAACAAGGGAATAAAATTTTTATTAGCAACAGTTATTCTGTGGTTTGTGTGTATGATATTTCAGTTAATATAGAAGGAGGAAAATTATGGAATCAAATCATACAATGTCTTATGACGTAGATAAAAGTTCGGAAAGAATGGATGAAATTTTAAATGCAAGTGATAATGATTACTGTGATAAAGACAGTATTCCTGTTAGAAGCGATTTGACATTTAAAAATGGATATTATGTTAATGTTACGGCAATTTTTATTGATATTGTAGGGTCATCTAATATGACAGATGAGCATAAAAGACCAACATTGGCGAAAATGTATAGAGCATTTTTATCAGAGTGTGTTGCTATTATGAATGCAGAAATTGATTGTAAAGAGATAAATATTAATGGAGATTGCGTATGGGGAGTTTTTGATACCCCTTATAAATCTGATATTGACAATGTTATTTCGGTAGCAGCCAAACTAAATAGTATGATTAAAATACTCGATTATAAATTAAGGAAGAAAAATTATTCGGAAATTTCAGTTGGGATAGGTATTGATTATGGTAGAGCGTTGATGGTTAAAGCTGGATATTCGGGTAGTGGAATTAATGATGTTATTTGGATGGGAGATGTTGTAAATTCAGCGTGCCATTTATGTAATAAAGCAGGTAGAGATTATAGAAAAGTAATTGTAATTTCAGATGTTGTTTATAATAATTTAAATGAACATAATCAAGGTTTATTTTCAAGCTATTCCGATGGATGGGTAACTAGATATGAAGGAGATATTATTAATATTAGTATGAATGATTGGTATAATGAGAATTGTAAATAGAGGTTGATTTGAAGCAATTAAAAAATGATTGAAAGCAGACCTTGTAGCAGTTATTAATAGAATCACAGGCAGCTATTGCAAATAGGTAGGAGTTCTCTTTCATTTGAGTTACCGCTTAGTTTCGAGCAGGCAGCAGCTTATCGAAAGGCTAACGGACAATATGTAAGGAAAAATCAGTGGAGAGATACCACTGTAAGAGTTCTTATAAAAGAAAATGTGATAAGCGTATCATTAGAAATAGTGGTACGCTTATTTTTTACCCGTTTCGTACCTTTGAAATGTACTTTGCTTTCATATATGATGAAGTCAAGAAAGGTATAATTTCGGTATGAGTCATGAGATCAGATGAAAAATGAATGTTTCTATTTTAGAAAATACCTGACAATTATAGACAGTTTGGAGGTTCTAGTGTGAAAAATGAAAAATTAGAAATAATAGAAAGTAACGAATTTCAAAATTTATTTGATAAATCAAAAAAGCTGATTGACAGTGCCAGAAGTAATATGGGACAAATGGCAAATGCAATTACAGTTCTTACCAGTTTTCTGCTTGGAAGATATATTATCGAGCAGGAACAGCAAGGTTCAGAAAGAGCAAAATATGGAGCAAAAGTCTTGGATTCTTTGTCATCATATCTGACAGAAGAATATGGCAGAGGTTTTTCAAGAAGCAATGTTGCTGGAATGAGTCAATTTTACATGGCTTACAACTGTAATCAACATCATACACATATCCATATAAGATCAGCTTGCGCAGGAACGCAGACATACTCTTCATGCCGGATGCTTTGAATTTGGTGTTGAGGATGTACTGCTCATCATCGCTGAGATAAAATTGCACTGGATTGGTGCGGTTTCGATTTACCATTTCTGCCGCTTCCTTTCTCTCTTTTGGGTACAAAAAAACTGCTGTAAAATGTTCGATTTTTACAACAATTCGTTTCAATTTTTGTTCAGTTTTGGGCACAATCACCCACAGCAATTTGTAGCAAAAGTGGCAGGAAAGGTCAAGGTATTCCACAGGAAAACCGAAGAAAAAATAAAAGAGGGTTAGGGATACTTCCCTATGGAAATTCACACGCATATACGATAGGAAAGTGTGGGGGAATTTCGCCTGTGTCATGACACAGGCGTGCTTGCTAAGGTTGTTTTTGGCACTTCCTTAGGATGTGCCAGATGTTTTGTTATTTAAAATAAAAGTAAAATAAATACTTGACGTTTATATCTTACTAATGTAAGATATGAGGAGGATATTATATACCGAAAAAAGAAATCATGATTGCTTTGACATTACTTTTTAAATGGAAAGAACAATTTTTTTTAAAATGAAATCTTACAAATGTAAGAAAGAGGAGACACTATGATGAAGAAAAAAAGCAGGATATATATTATATGGCTCATGAATTTATGCTTGATTACAACGGTGGTTGCCATTTTTGTATGGTATGAAAGTGTACCTGATGTATCACCGGAGAAGGTTCTTAAAACATATATGGCTCATATTTCAAATCGAGAATATGAACAAATGTATGAAATGATTGATGCAGGAATATCTGGGAATATCAGTCAGGAAGATTTTGTAAAACGTAATTCTGCTATTTATGAGGGAATTGATGTAGATAATATGAAAGTTCATATCACATCTTATGATAAAGAACAAAAAGAGATCTGTTATGAAACATCTATGGATACTGTTGAGGGAAACGTTACTTTTGAAAATAAGGCATCATTTATACTGGAAAAAGGCAAATATAAGCTGATATGGAATGATTCTTTGATATTTCCAGAACTGGATTCCACAGATAAAGTAAAAGTGTCTACAACAAGTGCTAAGAGAGGGCAGATTATAGACCGAAATGGTCACTTGCTTGCAGGCGAGGGAGTGGCTTCTTCTATAGGCGTAGTTCCCGGAAAATTAGAGAATAAGAATGATGCTATCAGCCAGTTGGCAGAATTATTGGAAATGAAAACAGAAGATATAGAAAAAAAATTAGCAGCAAAATGGGTAAAAGATGATTCATTTGTACCATTAAAAACAGTTCCAAAGGTGAATGAATTAAAACTGATGTCGATTGAGCCAGATCAGGAAACATTGGCAGAGAAAGACAGACAGGAGAAATTATTAGAGATTCCAGGTGTGAAAATTTTAGATACCACTGTAAGGGAATATCCACTGGGGGAGGCTGCCGCACATTTAGTGGGATATGTTCAAAACGTTACAGCAGAAGATCTAGAAGAACATGACGGGGAAGGATATACATCGAACAGTGTTATTGGAAAAAGTGGAATGGAAGGATTATTTGAAAAAGAATTAAAGGGACAGAATGGGTGTTCTATTACTATTGTTGATTCAAATGGCAATAAGAAAAAAATCATAGTAAGCACGATTGTAGAAAATGGAAAAGATATAAAACTAACGATAGATTCGAATTTGCAAAAAGAATTATATGAACAATTTAAAGATGATAAGAGCTGTTCAGTTGCTATCAATCAGTATACGGGAGAAGTATTGGCTTTAGTCAGTACACCTTCATATGATAACAACGATTTTATTAGGGGCATGTCAAGTGAAAAGTGGAATGCGCTGAATGAAGATGAGAACAAACCTATGTATAATCGTTTTCGACAGGTCTGGTGTCCAGGCTCTACGTTTAAGCCAATCATAGCTGCTATTGGATTAACAACGGGGGCGATTGATCCTAACGAGGATTATGGAAATGAAGGTTTGAGCTGGCAGAAAGATTCATCATGGGGGTCTTATCATGTAACGACGCTTCATGCCTATGAGCCGGTTATTTTAAAAAATGCTTTGATATATTCAGACAATATTTATTTTGCCAAGGCGGCATTAAAAATTGGTGAAAGAGATATGGAAAGTTCATTGACAAAATTGGGATTCAATGATGTACTTCCATTTGATATTAAGATGGCAAAATCGCAGTTTTCCAATACAGAAAAAATTGAAAAAGAGGTACAGTTGGCTGATAGTGGGTATGGACAAGGTCAGATTCTTGTGAATCCTTTGCATATGGCTTGTATGTATTCTGCATTTTGCAATGAAGGAAATATGATAAAACCATATCTTACATATAAGGAAGATGCAATGCCTGATGTCTGGATTAAAGAAGCATTTACAAAGGATGTGGCGCAAACTGTTTTGGAGGATACGAAAGAAGTCATAAACAATTCTCATGGAACTGGCTATGCAGCACATAGAACGGATATTATATTAGCCGGAAAAACGGGAACTGCAGAAATCAAAGCATCAAAAGATGATACAACGGGGACTGAATTGGGATGGTTTTCTGTTTTTACAACGGACAAGAATATGGAGCGTCCTATTATGATCGTCAGCATGGTAGAAGACGTAAAAGGAAGAGGTGGAAGCGGTTATGTTGTCAAAAAAGATAGTCAGGTTCTTGAAAAGTGGTTTTCTGGTAATTAGTATAGGTTTTTCGATGGGGATTTCGGGATGTAAAGGGAATACAGAAGAACCAGTATCTTCTGAACCTATTGAAATGGTCAGTGAGAAAGGAATGGATGACAATTTTATAAATATTCCGATAGATATTTATGCGGAAGCCACAACAAAAAATAAGCTGAAGGATATGGAAACAGTACGTAAAGTTGTAGAAAGATTTGGGGAATGTGGATATGCGGCAGTTGATTGTGAAAATCGAGTTGATATGACACAAATACAAAATGTGATAGATTTTTGTGATTCGGTGGAAAAACAAGAAAAAGCAGAAGTGACAATACTCCAAGTGAGCAGTCTGGGAGGATTTTCGGTCTACTATTTACAGACAGAAAAAGGAGTGGTTCATGTGAAAAGATGCTATTACGGATACAAAGATGGGATTATGAAAAGTGAGGATGAAGGTGAATATCAAACCGATTATTGGAGATATACCGATGATGGATATCTGATGTTTTCTGGAACTTATTTTTCAGAAGAATTGTATGTATTAACATTAAGTTCTGCAGAAGAGCATGTAGCATTTCGTATACTGCCATTGGATGCAAAGTGTCGGGAATTAAATGAAAAATATCTTTTGCCAATAGGATATGAGTTAAATAATATGTTTTTAGTGGATTGGAATGAGGATGATTTTGGAGAACTGAATTTCTATGACATGTTTGATTTGTTGTATCCAAAGTTGCATAATGAAAAATTTCCATATGTAGCAGATGATAACTTAGGCATAGGTGCAGTTTATCATATTCCTAAAACAGAGTTTGAAAATGTAATTATGGAATATTTTAATATCGACAGTGATAAATTGCAGAAAAAAACTATTTACGATTATCAAACTCAAACATACGAATATAAACCAAGAGGATTTTATGAGATAGAGTATCCAGAATATCCGTATTCCGAGGTGGTTGGGTATAAAGAACATTCGGATGGGACGATAACGCTCAACGTTCATGTGATATATCCGTATGCAGGCGATTCAAATGTATATATGCATGATGTTACGGTCAGACCATTATCTGACGGGGGATTCCAGTATGTATCAAATTACATTGTTTCAGAGGAAGAAAATAACAACATTACATGGCATACACCGCGTTTAACTGAAGATGAATGGAATGATATATACGGAGAACAGTGATGAATCCCTGATGTGACTGAATGGAAAGGACGATATTTATGAAAAAGCGTATTTGGTTCATTGTGCTGATCAGTTGTTTATTATGTGGATGCATAAGGAAAGATATGACATCAGATAGTCAGTTGATGGATAGTAGAGATGTTGATTCTACGGAAGAAAACGAGAATGCAAAAGAAGATGTTGCAGAACAGTGGGAAAAAGGTTATGACCTTCCAATAGATGAGCCGGAAAGAAAAGAAGCAGAGGATGAGTGTAAAATGATTCTGGAGCTTATTTCTGATATTTATACTCAGGCAGATAAAGGGGAGGCAGTTAATACGGTTCTGGATGATAAGACAATCTATAAAATGCAGGATCGGATAAAAGAAAAAGGGTATCCGGTTATAACGATGAAAGCATATGCAGCAATGGAAAATTATAAAAAAGTCGAAGATTTTCTTAAAAACTGTCAGGAAGAGAAAGCTGGTTTTATAGTGCTTTACGAGTTGCAGTCAGATGGTGGCATTGGCAGAGATAAATTTATTTTTGATGGAAAGGACATGTATTTAATAAGTGCGTGTGCTACATGGAACACCAATGATACATATGGATTGTCCTATATTTCTTATGCAAGGATAAAGGAGTGGAAATATACGGATAAAGGATGGTTTTGTTATGAATTATGTGTTCCGGAACCACCGGAGGTTACAGAGATTGTTGACGGAAGCTGTCTGGTAAGAATAAAGCCATTATCTAAGGAACAACGGGAAATGTCAGAAAGATGCGTACAAGGTCTGGGGTATCAGGGAAATAATCTTTTATGCTCGAATTGGGATACTGACCATATGGAAAAACTGGACTATAATGGAATGTATGAATATCTGTATGCCATGAAACATCAGAAAGCGTTTGATGCAGAGGATTATTCAAATGGAATACCAAAAGAAGAATTTGAGAGTTTGATCATGGAATATCTTCCGGTAACAGCAGAGCAAATTCAGGAATATGCGGTATTTGATGAAAAAAATCAGACTTACGTATGGGTACGACAAGGCTGCCTTAACTATGCACCAACTTTTTTTGGAACTTCGCTGCCGGAGGTTATTGATATCAAAGAAAATGAGGATGGAACAGTGACATTAACGGTGGATGCGGTGTGTGATATGGTCATTTGTGATGATGCGGTCATAACCCATGAACTTACAGTAAAGTTTGCTGATGATGGTAGCTTTCAATATTTGGGGAATGAAATCCTTGATGATGGAATTATGCATATACCAGATTACCAATACCGTATTAAAGAATGATTTGATAATACTGGTGTTTTATGGTATTTTTACAGATATGAAGAAAGGAGACTTACATGAAATATATTTATAAAATCACGGGAAAAGTAAGTTTAATACTATATATATTTATGTTGTATCAATTCTGGCATCTATGTCAATATGGTGGCTTGAGAAGGCATATACCGATGTTGGCGTTAGGTATAATAGGATTGGTTGGCACAGTGGTTCTCTGGCTGATTTCGAAAAGGCATAATCAAGAAGTTAATTCAGGAGATAATGGAAATAAGAAACTTTTCTATACGGAAATGATACTCCTTATAGCAGCAACTTTATTCTTTGGTGGACGTATCGTTTATTCTGCAGTTCCGTATCACGGGGCACTGTCTTGGAAACTTGATGAGTGGATGCGTAAAAAAGAAGTAGAACTGGAGCATAATAATCTTTTTGAGGATGGTGTAGAAGGGATTCTGATGGATTTGGATGAAGCATTGCAACTGCCGGAAGAACTCTATATTGCAAATAAATATCAGGTGTCATTTGATGAAAACGGAACGATTCAAAGGATTTATGCATTCATATATGGAAAAAATGAGGCTGGAGAGAAAAAAACGTATCTTATTGATTATGACGCAGACAGCAGTAATGATATGACTGTTTGGATAGATGGTAATGTGAATGGAGAATATAGTGACGATATGCGTTTGTCTCCAATGATTGAAATTTTGAACAATTCAGACTGGACGAGTCAGGTAGAGGCGTGGGCTGAAACATTTGAAGAGCAGCAGATTTATGAAATACTCTATATGGGGCGAAGATCTTTTAGTTCAGAGGAAGGCTTACAATATATTTCGGGAGATGCAGATGGTGATGGAACTGAAACAGGAACCGGCAATTTTACTCAGCTTAGAAGCGGTGGAGAAATCGTTGGGTTTGAGGTATCTTTGCATATTCCTGATTTAAATAGTGTCACACCTGTTCGATATATTATGGAGCCTGAGTACGTCAGTCAACAAGAATTGAAGCAGGAGAATACGATGCAGCAGGTGGAGGATGCTAAAGATACAGAAAGTTGGACTGTGGATCAAAGTGATGGAACTATGTATTTCTTTTTAGATGAAAATAATGGATGGCGTTTGGTGATAACGGATGCAGCTGCCGGAAGCAGATTTTATGTAATGGAAAAGACAATGGATGGTGGTTCTACTTGGGAATGCATAAATGATGATCCGTTCAGTGGACAATTGGGAGTTGCAGAAGGTTTAATATTTTATGATGAGAACTTTGGGGTTGCAGGAATTACAGGCGCATCCCAGTCCTATTCCCGCTTATATGTCACTCGCGATGGCGGAAGGGCCTTTGAAGAAATGAAACTTCCAATGGATCTTGTTTCAGAATTACCACAAATCGCTATCGATTGCGGATTTACGGTGGAGGATTTTGATTACCTGAATATGCCTGAAAAAGAGGACGACACATTGACGATAACGGTTACCACAGATGCAGCGGAGAAAGATGGGATTGTATTTCAGTCAACTGATTATGGAGCGACATGGGAATACAAAGGGCTTGTTCAGATAGCGAATTAAGAAAAATCGGGTAAAAGTCAGAGATTGACCTTTACCCGATTCTTTATTTCCAGATATTCATGTCAGACAAGATAGACATGGTTATTTCAGTTGCGTTGCCTCCGGTAGCATCGCTGTCTGCACCAATGTTGGTAGCAAAAAAGTATGTATTATCTGCAGTTTCGATATAACCGATAAACCATCCGTTCACATCCTGGCCATCCACACGTCCGGTTCCGGTCTTTCCGTAGAATGTTCCGGCATCGGAAGAAGAAAGGCAGATGGAATCTTTTACTGCATTGATGTTTTCAGGAGCAAATCCAAAGTTGTTATTCTGCAGCTGGGTTAAAAGTTCGACTTGCTCTATTGGAGAAATTTTCAAGGAAGACTCCATCCAATAGGTGGAGAAATCACCGCTCATGTTCTTATTTCCATATCCGATTTCCTTGATATAATCGTAAACGGAAGTAGTACCAAGTTGTTCGTCCACTGATTGGAAGTACCAGTTCACAGATGAAGACATAGCAGACTGCAAGGTCTGATCAGCGTTCCATGCTTCAAACGGATAGTTTTCTCCATTCCATGCAATAAAAGAATCCTGTGGTGTAATGACACCTTCTTCCAATCCAAATAAAGCATCATATATCTTGTAAGTGGAATCCGGCGCAACTCGTAGCGTAGCATGTTCTATATCATGTATGCTCCAGACATCATTTCTAAGATCGTATAAAACAAAGCTTCCTTCGTATTTTCCAAAGTATTTAGAAAAATCTACATATGAAATATTTTCTGAGGAAGATTTCCATTGGTAGCGACTTTCGTCCGCTGCATATGTAGAAATAAAAGGTGTAAGTCCCATTATTAGAACTGTGGTCAGTATAAAAGCAGTCATGCCTTTTAATTTCTTGCAAAACGTTGGTTTCTCATAAGAGGCGATATTGATAATGCGACGCTTCATTTGTTTCATGTTTCCGCTAAGGCTGGCGGCAAAAGGAAAAGGAGAAAAGGAGACCTTTTCTATAAAGTTAATCAGCGTATTTCCGTAATCTTCATAATCGTCCTCTTTAAGCATTTTTAGAACAGAAGTGTCACAGGCAACTTCTCTGTCATTACGCATTTCTCTTAGTGCAAACCAGACAAAGGGGTTAAACCAATAAAGAACTCCGGCAAAGTTCATAAGATAATTGGCAATGGCATCCTTATGTCTGTAGTGTTGCAGTTCATGTAATAGCATATATCTCATATCAGATTCGTGATAATCTGAGATTAAATGAATTGGAAGATAAATACATGGCTTCAAAAATCCTACGATAATAGGTGATTTCAAAAAAGCGGTACTGTACACAGGAATATTCCTTGTTATTTTCATCTCATTCAAGCATTTGTTATACAGTCTGCGAACCTCTGAGTTCTGAAGGGGGAGCGCAGATTTCTTTATTGTGCGTAAACGAAGAGAAGATTTGATTACCAATATCATCATCGCAAGCATTCCCACAATCCATATACCTAATAAAATGTATCCGGTAACTGATAGCGTGTCTTTATTTACAGAAAGGGCAAAGTCATTCATCCAATTTGTAGTATCAGATAAACCGGTATCCATAACATTATTTGCACCAACATCGGCATGAAAAGCGGAAGAGTTTCTTACGCTACTGAGCCATGAGAAAATTTGCGTAAAACTAATTAGACGGAAGGGGATAAAAGGCACTGCTAAAAGTCCGAGTAACAGCAACCATAGATTATACTGCATCCGGCTGGACAAGTTGTTTCTGAATACCCATTTGGCTATCAAAAGAATTCCAACGATACCGCTGATAAATACATTGCATAATAAAAAGCGTATCATGAAATTAGCCATGTTAATCGCCTCCTTTTTTGGAACTCTTGGAAAGAAGGGAGCGAAGTGTTTCTATTTCGGGTTCTGTCAGTTTGTCATTTTCTATGTATGCAGATAACATAGCTGTAATATCCCCGTCATAATAACGATTAAGAAAGGAATTACTTTCTTGGCAAATATATTCACTTTCTTTTACTAATGGAGTATAAACGAAAACACGACTTTGTTTTTCATAAGTGAGTACACCTTTAGTAACAAGACGTTTAATAAGTGTTTGTATCGTTTTAGGACTCCAGCTTGTGGACTGCAGTAATTTTTCTGTTATTTCATTGGTGTTAATTGGAGCATGTTTCCATACGATTTTCATAACTTCATATTCAGCTTCCGAAATTTGTGGTAAATTCTTCATGTAAATCACTCCTTAAATCTTACGCCTGTAATAAGAATAGTATATTCTGTATTTTATGAAATGTCAATTTGGGAAAAATAGTTGACTGTAAATCTTACTTATGTAATAATTAAATTATTACGCAAGTAGGATTTAAGGAGGTGGAAAGTTATGGGGAAAATGTTGCTGTTGTCATTTGAAAATAGTGAAGATGGGGAGTAGGGTATCGCTTTAATAAAAATTTAAGCAGTGGTCTGTGAGTTATAATTCAGATCACTGCTTATTTTTCCTTTTTAACACCCAAGAGATATTCACAATTCAGCAAGGGCAACCACTTCATAATCGCTACTTCTTTGAACTGTCTGTAATTTGTTCTAACATACCGATATTTTCAATAAAATCCTTTTCGACTGGAGAGAGTGTATCATCCAGTCGATTCTTATATTTATCATATTCTGCATGAGCTTTTTCGATAGCCTGTTTATGGCTGATGCGACCGCTACTGGTAAGAATATCACGTCGGGTCATTTTCAGATAATCAATCGTCAATGGTTTCCAGCCAGTCTTTCATATACATTGGTTCTTTGTGTTTTGAACCTGTTTGAAGAACAGAGCTTTCAGCATGGTGATTATAATCAATGCTGGTAGTATAGATTTCAAGAACCTTTCTCCAAAATACTTTTTTCTGCGGAGCGGATGTCTCTGATACGTGCAAGCAATTCGGCAAAGTAATTGCCTCCGCCAAGTCTCTTTAATCGGTCATCATCTAATGCAAATCCCTTTTTCATGTATTCTTTTATGATTCCAATAGCCCAGATACGGGACTGTGTACCTCGATGGGATTTCACACGGTAGCCGACGGAGATAATGACGTCAAGGTTATAGTAATCTACATTATATTTTTTGCCATCTGTGGCAGTATATGCAAATGAATCATATGAGCTATAAAGGGTTTTCGAGAATTGACAGAGAATTTGTAGGATAATATAATGTGTATATTCCAGTGGCAAAGGATGAGCAGGTATTACTATAAAAAAAGAAAGCAATAAGAGGAGATTAAGTTGAAAAAGAAAAAAGATGAGATAACTATCAGCTCTAGCGCGGCGGAATACTTAACCTATGTTGCCTCTGTTGGTGATCAGCAGGACAGTGTTGAGATGCGCTATGAGGATGAAAATATATGGCTGACACAGAGAATGATGGCCACATTGTATGATGTTGGTTTACCGACAATAAATGAACATATTAAAAAAATTTATGCAGATAGTGAATTAGAAGAGACGGCAACTATTCGGAATTTCCGGATAGTTCAAACGGAAGGGTCTCGCCAGGTGACACGCGATACCAAACACTATAACCTTCAAATGATCATTGCCGTAGGCTTCAAGGTCAATTCCGAGCGTGCCGTACAGTTTCGTAAATGGGTAAGCCAGATTGCCAAGGACTACACCATTAAAGGCTGGGTGATGGATGATGAACGGCTGAAACGAGGAACGTATCTGACAGAGAAGTATTTTGATGAGCAGTTAGAGCGTATCCGTGAGATTCGTGCCAGCGAAAGAAAGTTCTATCAGAAGATTACAGACCTGTATGCGACAGCCATTGACTATGACAAAGAAGTATGTGGCTGAACATAATGCCAGAATTGAAGCATTTTAAGATGAATAGTTAATAAAGAGAGGTGCATATGCTATGCCAGGTATACTCGTGGTTGAAGATGATGAAAATTTAAATCGTGGAATTACATTCTCACTGAAAAAATCCGGATATGAGGTTTTTTCGGCAGAATCAGTGAAAAAAGCGAAAAGAATTGCAAGTGATAATAATGTGGATGTTACCATTTGTGATGTGAATCTTCCGGATGGGAATGGACTGGAATTTGTAAGGTGGATGAGATGCAATTATAATACATACATTATTTGCCTTACAGCACTAGATCAGGAGATGGATCAGGTCATGGGATATGAAGCAGGGGCAGATGATTATATTACAAAGCCGTTTAGTCTTTCGGTACTTCTTTTGAAAATAGAAGCACATTTCCGTCGCAGACAGGAGAAAACGGAAGCCGGAAAGATGATTTCGGGAGATATCGTATTTATCGCAGGAGAAATGAAAGTCCTGATAAAGAGTCGTGAAATCAGTCTGACAAAAACGGAGTTGAAAATGCTGACTTTTTTTCTTCAGAATCCGAAACAGATTCTTTCAAAAACACAAATATTGGAAAATGTGTTTGATCTGGAAGGGGATTTTGTGGATGAAAATACAATCGCTGTCAATATCAGAAGACTCCGTGAGAAAATTGAAGACAATCCGGCTGCACCGGTCTATATAAAGAATATCAGAGGTCTTGGGTATATATGGAATCAGGAGGTAAGGCAGTGACAAAGAGATATCGCAAGAAGATTACAGCAGCGCTCTCCTTGGTTTTGCCTGTCATAGTATTGTTTGCAATATTAAATTGCTTTACCACGTATGTGTTTTATAAAGATTATAAATATAAAATGAATCTTATGACAGACATTGCTGCAAAGGAAGAATTTTCCGGGCTGGATGCTGTTTCGGAATTGCTTAAGGATAAGGATATTGAAACTAACGAACAGGGAAGGCGATTATTGGAGCAATATGGATACTGGGGGAATAAAGGGAATGCATTTTATTCGCAATTCCGGCATCAGGTTATGGTGACCGGTGCTATAAGCACTGTAATATGCGTGCTTCTTTTGACTTTTTTACTTTATTGGAAGAAAAAAGAAGATGTGTGTCATCAGAAAATTTTAGACCAGTTGGAAGAAATTCTGATCAGATTCCGCGAAAATAAATTTGATGCTTTACTGAAAACGGAAAATCCAGCAGAACTGGAAAATCTGTAGAACAAAGGCTGAATACTTTGATTTCTAATACTTCGCATATAAAAATGGATACTTATCATGCGCAGTTACAATCTGCCGAATTTGCAAGCAGCATGATGAAGCTTGGCTGTTATCTGTTTATGGCGGTTGTAGGACTCATCGGGTTTATGAATATGGCAAACACCATGATCATGAATATTACGACAAAAAAGCAGGAATATGGTATATTACAGGCTGTGGGTATGACAAATAAACAATTAAATTTATGCCTGCAGTTACAGGGACTGATTTTTACGGTTGGTACCATATGCGTAGCTTTGATCATTGGTCTGCCGCTCGGCTATGCACTTTTTTTCTATGCAAAACATAATGGAATATTTGGAATGAATATCTATCATGTTCCAATCGTACCAATTTTTATTATGATTTTTTTGGTCGGTCTGTTGCAGATTGTACTTTCCTGCGTTTTAAGCAGTAATCTGAAAAAGGAAACGCTGGTTGAAAGAATAAGGTATCAGGGATAGCAACAAGGATTTTGAGCGCTGCTGTATGATGTATACATATATCAGGAGGCTTCATTCATGGCGAGTGGAGTCTCTTTTATTTTGCATTGTATAATGGAAAAAGTTTTGGTTGAACAGAGGTTGGAATGATGATAAGATTTAGTTGGGACAAATGTGAATACATGTGTTCACATTTCATAACTAAGAAGTAATGGATTGGAGAGGTGCTTATGGCAGATAAAATTGGAACTGATGAATATGGGGAACAGGATTAATGCGGCAGTTGAGGAAATTATCCGCAAATTTGTGAAGAATCCAAAGTTTGAGGAAGAAATCAGAAAGCTGATAGGTGGCAGTATTGATACATCAGAGCTTGACAGAGAATATGATGGTTTAAATTTCCGATATATATGAATGGCAGAAATGTGCTAGGAGTGGATTGGGACAACGAAAGTACAGATGAGACTATGTGCCTTCTGTCAAGAAAAGATTAATAAATCAAAGGATTTCGCCATTTTGGGAATAAAATAGATGTATGTTTCTGTTTCCGTAGAGTGAGGATATAACAGGAGGTTTACCCCCAGGGGATAGGCTTTGGAGAATAGGAAATATACATTTGGGCAAAAGGACACTTTTTCGCAAAAGTTGTTTTGTTAAAGGAGCGTATGATGAAGGAAATTAAACAGTTTGCAACCCAATTTCGAAGAGCGATTGATTTGGCTTTGGAAGCTGGGGAGTTTGATAACGACAGCATATATTGCAGATTTCCACGTGCTTGCTGCGGAGATACGAGTGATTTGTTAGCTCAGTATTTATTGGATAAAGGTATCAAAACAGATTATGTCTGCGGAACATATTGGGGTAAACCGGATGGAAACGGACAATCTCATGCGTGGCTGATGGTAGACAAACATATTATTATAGATATTACAGGTGACCAATTTAGTGGCAAGTCTACTTTTCTTAATTATGACAAATCAGTCTATGTAGGTGAAGGAGATGATTTCCATCGACTCTTTGAGGTTGAAGATAGAGATGTTCATGAGCATCGTGGGTTGAGTGCTTTGGGTGGCTTTTGTGGACCGAGGCTGTGGGATTTATATAGGAAAATCCTAAAATTCATTTAATCAACCGCTTTTTATGGGGATAAAACCTTTCCCCCACTTTGGAAATCTATTGCATACTTTCGCTATTCAGTATAAAATCAAAGTTCAGGGGAATATTGAAAACGTTTGTCTGCTTTCAAGGAAAACTTGATTTTCTGCGGTTTGTGGGATATTAAGGAGCGAAAATGGATGTGTGTTTTGTAGCTTTATGAATGAATCATTTGAATATCGTAGCAGAGGGGGGGAGACTCTGCTGAATAATAGGCTTTTGCTAAAAGGTATCACTTTTGCGAAAATGTATGATACCTCCAGGTAGGAGTCTTTTTGTATAAAGATAATTGTCAATTTCAGAAAAAAGATATTGGCTTGAAATCCTACTTGCGTAATAATTGAAATATTACAAGGGTAAGATTTAGAAAAAGCAACAAAAGAAAAGAACCAGAATCACAACGGATTAGCTGGTTCCTTTACTCGTTTGAATTACCTCTTTTATGTATGAGTGCTAGTCTGAAGCACACCAAAGGGAAATGGAGGGGGTGAATGATCGTGGTTTTGTTTATGTATCGGAATAAGAACTGCATTTTTCTTCCAACATTTTGAAATTACAGCATCTTGCAGCAAGGGAAGAATCTGGCTTGGCAATGCATTTCTGATATAATTTCATGGCTTTATTTTGTAGCGAGTCCTGAACATTGTCGATTAGAGCTTTTTCTTTTTGGAGAAGGTAAATATAGTCGATTCTTTCCTTTTCATTGCTGAAAGAACGGAAACTTTCTACTTGATTATATTTTAACTGAGTAAGACAGTTATCAGGAACCGGAATCATATTATTGATATTCAATACAGCATAAAGATATCCGGTGGATTCATCCTGGAGCTTGTGGAAATCCAAACTGTTGGACATCTTCTGGTGTTTTGGTTTTGCAGAGGAAATAGGGACATAGTAGTGGAAATCTCCGATAGTAAGAAGAATTCCGACATGGAGTTTCAAACGTTCCCCATACTCCACATATCCGACACGGGAATCAAACTGTGTCAGGTAATTTATGTATTTTTTGTCGACAACGTACCAATCCATAGAGCCTCCTGAAAAGTAAAAAAGCGGGTGGATTACTCCACCCACTGCTGTTAACCGATTGTTTTAATTGGACAATCTAACCGCTTTTAAACGAGCATTTTAAATGGATGCTCTAACCGCTGCACAGATATTTCTATCTGTGTCTTTATTATATGCAATTTACAGCAAAAAATCAATGCCTTTAATTGCTAAAATTTTATGAACTTTTTTCGATATCTATGGAATCAACTTTATCACAGACAGGAACAAAAAGAAAGAGAGGGATAGCAGATGGGTATAAAAAGTTTGCTTGGTTCAGTCAGGCGAGGTGATTTCTTTGTATCCGCTTCTTCCAAACAAGATGAGTATGGAGAGGGACAGTAATGGATGCTGTATTATGTGTATTCTCGTTATTGCCATCATTTCAAAGCGGATATGGGAATGTGTACAGCTTGAAATAAAACGCAGGAAAAAGAGTGAATCTTATCTGCGTAGAAGACATTGCAGAGGATGAAGTGGAAATTATTTGGTGAATTGTGTGCTAATATTCTGCAATTCTACTGCTAGTCGATTGATTTATGCACGCTCTCATTATAATATGTGTGCAGGAGGTGGATATATGTATCAGATTAGTAATGAAAAATTCGGTTTATTTGTAACCGAATTAAGAAAGGAAAAGAATTTAACTCAAAAGGATTTGGCTGAAAAATTATATGTATCAGATAAAACCGTTAGCAAATGGGAACGTGGTCTTAGTATGCCCAATGTCGTATTACTCATACCAATAGCTGATATATTAGATGTTACCGTTACAGAATTGTTAAGTGGAGAAAAAATAGATACACAGAAAAATATTGATAAAAAAGAAATCGAGGAATTGGTAGTAGGATCTCTCGATATGGCTGTTAGGGATTCTATTCACCAGCATAGAAAAAACTGGATATTAGCATATTTGTTATGTTTTTTTATATCTATTACAGAAATTATTATGTTAGTTGTATCTGGAAGTTCGTTGGCTGAGATGAAAGGGGATATATTGCTGGTTACCGGGGGAATGCTTTTATTTGGTGCATGGTTTTGTTTCTTTGCAAAAGACATATTACCAACATATTATGATGCCAACAAGATAAATTATGTTTCACAAGGAATTTTTAGGATACATCTAGTTGGTTTATCTTTTAACAATGGAAATTGGATATGCATCTGCACAACTTTAAAAATATGGACACTTGCAACGGTTGTTCTATATCCTCTTGCAGGTATTATAATAATCAATTGTTTCAATATAGCTTTATGGGATATTTTGAATAAAATTTTCTTAATTATGATATTAGGTGGTATGGTAGTTTCGATTTACACTATCGGGAAAAAATACGAATAATTAAATTACCTGTTATCGTTGTGGATAGTACTAATTTACAACATTCTTCATGGGAAATATGGAATGATGCAGAAGAGTGGTTCTGTTTCATAGGCTTTGATTCCGGTTGGTGTGACGGTGTTTGCTGTTTTCATATTGCCATAGCCATGATCTACAGCGATGATTTTTGTGTTTCTGAGTTCTCGCATAAAAAATACCTCCGTTTTCGTATTGATTGATTTAGCAGGTCATACCGGTGTGGTACTGCTTTGCTGTGAGATAAGCATACGAAAATTGGAGGAAAAAGGCATTGTGGGGAAATTGAGTTGGAATTGAGTGAATGTTTGGAAAGTTGTAAAATTGAATTTCCATTTTGGCAAAGAATTACAACAGTAATTATGATGAGATAACGTGAATGAAAAATATAGTGAGTGGGTATTCGGTAAATTTGATTCTTAAAAGTAGTATTTCTGAATGCAGCAGATTTTTATTATAGAACATTACTTTACAAGAAGGATAAAAAAGCATATAATTCTTTTATAATATATTTAATAAAAGAGGATAAGAAAACGGAAAATAAAGATAAAAAAAATATAACAAGAAAAAAAATAATTAATTATGTTCTAAACAATCATGTTACATCCAAGGCGGGAATCGCAAAAGAGTTAAACTTGAGTATGCCGACTGTATTAGCAAATGTGAATGACTTGTTAGAAAAAGGGGTGTTGGAAGAAACTGGGGAATATGCTTCAACCGGTGGAAGGAAGGCAAAAAGTATAGGGATTAATAAGTCACACTGTCATGCAATGGGAATTTTGATTACAGCGAATCATATAGAAATGGTATTAGTAAATCTTGGAGATGAGATTATAAAAAAAGATCGCATCCGCTTAAAATTTACGGCAGAATTATCCTATTGTACAGAGGTGGCACAAAAGGTCAAAACTTTTCTTGAAGGCGAATTAGCGAAGGATACGCTGCTTGGGATTGGAGTGGCGATTCCGGGAATTATTGATCAGAAAGAACGGATCGTTTTAAAATCCCATGCTTTAGGTATAGAGAATTATAGTCTGCGCTTTTTAGAACAGGCTCTGGAACTTCCGGTATATTTTGAAAACGATGCTAATGCTGCAATGCTTGCAGAAAAAAAACAAAAGTATCCAAATGCGATATATCTGTCTTTGAACCACACCTTAGGAGGTGCATTCTGCATAGATGGAAAGCTGTTTCGAGGGCAGAACCAGAAAGCAGGGGAGTTTGGTCACATGATACTCGTTCCCGGTGGAAGAAAGTGTTATTGTGGTAAATCAGGATGTGCAGATGCATATTGTGCTGCAAGTGTACTGACACAAGATAACAGGCAGTCACTGGATGCATTTATGGAAAAAATTGAAAGTGGTGATGAAAAAATTTTGCAGACATGGAATGAGTATCTGGATCATCTTGCTGTTTTGATATCAAATCTGCGGATGGCATATGATATGGATATCATACTAGGAGGTGATGTGGGAGGTGTATTATCAGATTATATGATACCTCTGGGAGAAAAAGTGATGGCATATAATGGCTTTGAGCATGATGTTTCATACTTGAAAAATTGTTCGTATAAGAAAGAAGCGTCAGCTGTTGGAGCAGCGAAATACTTTTTTACAAAACATATGGGTGAATTGTAAATTTTTTGATCCTCATATCATATTATAGTAAAAAACGGAAAGAAAACAGTAACTACGGTTTCTTTCCGTTTTTTTGCGTGTTAATTGTGAAAAATACACAAAAAATAGATTTTGAAATTATGAAATATATAGAAATATGAAAAAACATATTGACAAATTGTGTTTACAAGATAATAATGTAATTACTTTAATAAAACAATTTATAAAACATAAAATAAAATAACATAAAAAAGGAGGAAACAATTATGTTACAGCAGGTAATGACAAATCCGGGAGAAATTATTTTCAGAGAGGTTCCGGTTCCGGAGGTAAAGGAAAATCAGGTTTTGGTAAAGATTATGAATATTGGTATTTGTGGATCAGATATTCATGTTTATCATGGAAAACATCCGTTTACAAAATATCCGGTAACACAAGGACATGAGGTTTCAGGTGAGATTACAGAACTTGGAAAAAATGTCACAGAGTTTCATGTGGGACAGAAGGTGACGATAGAGCCTCAGGTATATTGTGGACATTGTTATCCATGTCGTCATGGAAAGTATAATCTCTGTGAGGAATTAAAAGTAATGGGATTTCAGACGACAGGAACAGCATCTGAGTATTTTGCAGTGGATGCATCTAAAGTAACACCTATTCCAGAAGATATGTCCTATGAAGAAGGAGCTATGATCGAACCTCTTGCTGTGGCAGTTCATGGTGTAAAACAGATGGGCGATGTGGCTGGCATGAATATTGCAGTCCTTGGAGCAGGACCAATTGGAAATCTCGTGGCACAGGCAGCAAAAGGAATGGGGGCAGCGAAAGTGATGATCACAGATATCAGTGATCTTAGACTGGCAAAGGCAAAAGAATGTGGAATTGATGTGTGTGTGAATACCCTAAATAAAGACTTCGGTGAGGCAATGATCGAAGCATTTGGACCGGATAAGGCGGATGTGATCTACGACTGTGCCGGAAACAATATCACAATGGGACAGGCAATTAAATATGCAAGAAAAGGAAGCACGATTGTACTTGTGGCTGTTTTTGCAGGAATGGCAGAAGTAGATCTTGCAGTGGCAAATGATCACGAACTTGACATTAAGAGCACGATGATGTACCGCCATGATGATTACATAGATGGAATCAGACTGGTAAATGAGGGAAAAGTTCATTTGAAACCGCTTATCTCAAAGACATTTGCTTTTAAAGATTATCTGAAGGCATACCAGTATATTGATGATAACCGCGAGACAACGATGAAAGTAATTATCAACGTCAATGAAAAGTAAGGAGTTCGTATGGAAAATAAATATGGAATTGTCGGAGTAGCCCATGTCGGGCTCCCGACAAACGATTTACAGAAAACAGTTGAGTTTTATAAGAGTCTTGGATTCGAAGTAATTATGCAGACATATAATGAAAAAGCAAGGGAAAAAGTGGCATTTTTACAGATAAAAAATTACTGTATAGAAACTTTTGAAAATGGGCAGGCGGCAATGTCAGACGGTGCATACCAACATGTAGCACTTGATGTGGAAGACATTGAAAGTATGTATCAGAAAATCTGCAATGAAAAATATACAATTATTACAGATGGAATCGAAGAACTGCCATTTTGGGAAAAGGGTGTGAAGTTTTTTATGATTAAGGGACCAAATGAGGAAAGAATAGAGTTTTGTCAGAAACTCTGATAAAAATAGGAGGGACATATGAGTAGCGAAAACAAAAATGGAAAAGTACCGCTGATCAGTAAGATTGCATATGGGTTTGGTGATGTTGGATGTAATTTCAGCTGGATGTTCGTAAGTAATTTTCTGATGATATTTTATACAGACGTGTTCGGAATCAGTATGGCGGCTGTGTCAGCGCTTATGCTTTTTTCAAGATTCTGGGATGCAATCAATGATCCAATTGTCGGGGGGCTTACGGATAAAACAAAATCGAAATGGGGACGGTACCGTCCATGGCTGTTAGTAGCGGCTCCAATTACAGCGATCCTTCTTGTTATGACATTCTGGGCAAGACCCGACTGGCCACAGAATGGAAAAATCATTTATATGGTAATTACATATTGTCTGCTGGTTTTGGGGTATACCTGTGTGAATATTCCATATGGAACCTTGTGTGGTGCTATGACACAGGATATTGATGAACGTGCAAAAATAAATACATCCCGTTCGGTTGCAGCTATGATTGCAATTGGTGTGTTAAATATTATCACAGTTCCACTGCTCAGCAAATTCGGCAGTCACAGTGCAAAGACAGGATATCTGACGGTTGCGGTCATATATGGATGTATTTTTACAGCCTGTCATTTCTTCTGCTTTGCGAAGACGAAAGAGGCAGTGATTATTCCGGAAAAAGAAAAAATTTCTGTAAAGATACAGTTGAAAGCAGTCATGCAGAACAGACCATATCTTCTTGCATTGGCAGGACAGATATTATTTGGATTTACATTATATGGCAGAAACGCAGATATTCTGTATTATTTTACATATGTGGAAGGAAATGCCTCCTACTACACAACTTATTCGATGTGCATCATTATTCCTTCTATCATAGGGGCAGCCTGTTTTCAACCATTATTCCGCAAGTTGAATAACAAAGGAAGAACAGCATCTCTCTTTGCTTTATTTACAGGAATTTCCATGTTGTCTATGTTTTTCTTCAATGCCAAAGAATCACCGGCTATTTTTTATGCATTATCCGGTCTCACACAGTTTTTTTTCTCTGGATTTAATACCGCAATCTATGCAATTATTCCAGACTGTGTGGAATATGGGGAGTGGAAAACCGGACTTAGAAATGACGGTTTTCAGTATGCATTTATTTCACTTGGAAATAAAATCGGAATGGCA
>ERZ1673744.981-NODE-981-length-30549-cov-9.870991_pt1 | contig 30549 bp, 39 predicted proteins | sample MGYA00580207_ERZ1673744 | MGnify/ENA primary metagenome ERZ1673744 (study PRJEB41218, sample SAMN15661751) | gut metagenome | host: Homo sapiens | place: Canada: London | collected 2015-08-20/2019-03-30 | study: EMG produced TPA metagenomics assembly of... | reverse complement strand
GCCCGGCCTCCCCTCGCCCCACTTAGAGGCCCAGTGGGGTTCGCCCGGTTTGGCGTGCTTCCAAAGGACAAAATCCAAGGGATCGCGCTTGGTGTCGGCAACACCGACGCGTGCGCCCGAGCGCAAATCATCGATGCTTTTACCCGAGAGTTTCCCGTAATCTTTAAATTTGCGGACGGCGTAGTCCATATCGCCGTCAGATGCTTGATACGCCAAGCCCTTTTTTTCCAGGATTTCGATAAGACCGAGCATTTGGGGGATAAATTGCGTTGCACGCGGCTCGTATGTGGGAGCCAAGCACCCTAAGGCGAGCATATCCTCTTGCATGGCTTTAGTGAACGTCTCCGTCAGTTCCGTCGTGGAAATCCCCCGCTCGGCAGCCCGGCGGATGATTTTATCGTCCACATCGGTGACGTTACGTACGAACGTGACATCGTATCCGGAGGCTTCAAGCCAGCGACGCACGATGTCAAAGGCCACGAACGTGCGCCCGTGTCCGATGTGCGTTAAGTCATAAACCGTCACACCGCACACATACATGCCGACCTTGCCGGGGTGAAGGGGTTTGAAGACTTCGGTTTTTTTCGAGAGAGTCGAATAAATGGATAAAGACATAGTAATTCGTTAAAAAATGAGACCGGGGACCCGAATCGGGTACGTCCGTCATTAAAATGGCGATTCAGTATAAACAGGTTTACCCCATTGTGTTCGAAATTCTCGGGATTTTTCTTTTCTATGAAGCGACCTTTTCTGACCTTTCTTTCGGCGTTTGCCCTCGCAACGGCGCTTGTGCCGACGACCCATGCGGCCGTTGACTTGGACAACCCGTCTGTGAAACTGGCGCCCGATCAGATTCCTTCGGCCGTCGAGCGCTTAATTCGCGAGAAAAAATTCGACATGGCTTTAGAGTACATCAATGAAGGGCTGGCCCAAAACCCGATTTCCGCGCAATTAAAGTTCCAAAAGAGTGTTCTTTATGAGGCCGAGGGGCGACCGGACCTTGCCCAACAGGAGTTGGAGTCCTTTATCAAGACCTTCCCGGAAGTTCCCGAGGCCTATAACAATCTGGCGCGGTACGCGAGCAATCGGGGCGATTATAAAAGGGCCGAAGAGCTTTTAACGCAAGCCTTGGCCCTACGCCCGAACTACACGACGGCTCGGGAAAATCTAGCGAATGTGTATTTGGCCGAGGCCGCTCAGGCTTTGAAGGTTGCCGCCAAGGGCGGCTCTCGCTCGGCCGTGCGGCGCCTGACGGCTTTAGAAGAACTTTTGAAGGATTAGCAGTATGAAGATGCGTTTTCGCCCGGCCCTCGTGACTCTTGCGGTGATTGCCGGTTTTGCTCTGATGCCTTTTGAGGCACCCCTAGGCGCTCCGACCCCGGTGACGGCGGTCATCGAAACGACGATGGGAACGATTGAAGTGCGCCTGGATGCGACTCGGGCACCCGTCACGGTGAAAAACTTTACGGACTACGCCGAAAGCGGCTTTTATGACGGAACGATTTTCCATCGCGTCATCGAGGGGTTCATGATTCAAGGCGGCGGTTTTACAAGCGATATGGCGCAAAAAAAGACCGCGGCTAAGATTGTCAACGAAGCGCGCGGAACCGAATCGAATCGTCGCGGAACCGTTGCCATGGCCCGCACGAGCGAGCCCCACTCGGCCACAAGCCAGTTTTTCATCAACACAAGCAATAATGATTTTTTAGATGCGGATAAAAGCCGAGACGGCTGGGGATACGCCGTCTTCGGACGCGTGACACGAGGGATGGACGTTGTCGATAAGATTTCGCTCGTTCGTACAGGAAAGCGCGGGTTTTACTCGGATGTTCCCGTAACGCCCGTTCTCATCAAATCGGTCCGCATCATTGATACGACAAGGAAAGCAAAATGATTCGTTTGACGACCAATAAAGGCGTAATTGACATTGAACTGAATCGGGAAAAAGCGCCCGTTACCTGCAAAAACTTTGAAGATTACGTCACCTCGGGCTTTTACGACGGGACGATTTTTCACCGCGTCATCAAAGGATTTATGATCCAAGGAGGCGGTTTTTTGCGCGGTCTGAAGCAAAAGGACGGCGTTAAGGACCCTATTGCCAACGAGGCGCCCAATGGACTGGCCAATGACAAATACACCATTGCCATGGCCCGTACGAACGATCCCCATTCCGCTACGTGCCAATTTTTCATTAACGTCGCGGATAACGACTTTTTAAATTTCTCGTCTCCGGATTCCCGCGGCTACGGATACGCTGTTTTCGGGCGCGTTGTCGCCGGCTTTGATGTCGTCGATGCCATTGCGCAAATGCGCACGGGACGCGTCGGTTGGTACGATGACGTTCCCAATGACGATGTCGTGATTGAAAAAGCCGAGATTCTTGCGAATTGCTAAGGCGTTATGAGGCCCACGCTCCCTCTTCCGCGCGATGCCGCGACTCGGTTTGTCGAGCCGCCTCACAATCCCGTGTTTGTTGCCGACATTCACCTATCGTGGCGAAAAAGACATATTGCACGGCAATTTCTCGCATTTTTGTCGCAAGAGGCGTTGGGTTTTGACGAGCTATTTATTCTCGGGGACCTTTTTGAATTTTGGATCGGTGATGAGGCGCTTTTTGTCGCCTCCCCCGTGATCAAAGCTTTAAAGCGCTATACCGGCACGGGAAGAAAGCTTTACGTGATGCCAGGAAATCGCGATGTCCTACTCGGAGCTCACTTTGCGCATCGCACGGGAGCAACATTGATTACCAGTCCCACGGTCGTAACCTGTCATGGAAAGCGCATCCTTTTAGCCCACGGTGACGAGTGGTGTACGCTCGATCCCGACTATCAGGCATTTCGAGCGCGTGTGCGCTCCGAAGCGTTTCAACGTCAGGCGCTTTCGATGGCTCTTCCGATGCGTCTTATTTGGGCGCTTCGCGCGCGCAGCCTTTCTAAGCGCCACAAGACACAGCGAACACCCGAACAGATGGACGTCGTTCAGGCTTCTTTTCTTGCCGACGCCGAAAAAGAAAACTGTCAAGCTATTGTCCACGGCCATACGCACAAGCCCGCTTTGTATGAGGAGGGTCCCGTCACGCGCCTTGTGCTGCCCGATTGGAAGGAAGAAGCGGATGATTCCTCCTCTCGTTACGGGTGGGCTCAAGTCGATTCTCAGGGCGCCTTAAAGCTCGTGGTCCGTCCTCTTTAAGATTGAATCATGCCGCGCCTATTTGATTCTCACTCGCACATCAATGCCAAGGAGTTCGATGCCGATCGCCCTCTTGTCATTGACCGCATGCGTCAAGCGGGTCTTGTCGGGGCCCTTGTTTTAGGGTGTGACAGATCTGAAATCGACGGCATCAAAGACCTTGTGCACGAAAATCCCGGTTTTTTGTACGGCGCCTGGGCCCTTCACCCCGAGTACGCGGATGTGCCCGAGACGAGTGTGAACGAGATTTGTGATATCTGCTCGGCCCCGGAAATTACGGCCGTCGGGGAGACGGGTCTGGATTTTCATTGGTGCCACGGCGATTTAACCTGGCAAAAAGAGCGATTTCGGATGCATATCAGAGCGGCGAAAATCCTTAAAAAACCCCTTGTCGTGCATGCGCGCGAAGCGGAAAAAGAAGCCGTTGAAATCTTAAAAGAAGAAGACGCCGGTGATGTAGGCTTTGTGATGCACTGCTTTGCCGGCGACAAAGAAACGGCTTATTCTGCCATCGATGCCGGGGGCATGATTTCGTTTACCGGTGTAATAACCTTTAAATCTGCCGGTCCCTTGCGCGAAGTTGCCCGGGCTCTTTCGCTTGAGTACCTCATGATTGAAACCGATTGCCCGTACATGGCGCCCGTTCCCTATCGCGGCAAGCGCAACGAGCCGGCGTTTACGATCAAAATTGCCGAGTGCCTGGCCTCTCTTAAAGGAACGGATGTCGAGACGATTTCGGAAATGACAACGGCCAATGCCTTACGATTTTTCCGTCTGGAGAAATAAATGCGTTTAAATATGGGTTTTAAAGGAAAAGTGGTACTTCTTTGTGCGGCGGCACTGTTTGTCACGGGAGCCGCTTACGCGAAGGGATCACTCGGTCAAGTGCGCGTTTTAACCGATACACAAATTGAGTTTTCCGATGCCGTCGAGCACGACCGCCTCTCGGTGCTGGAAAAACTCATTACAAGCGGCATTAATCCCAATCAGATGGTCCGCGAAGGCGACCCGGCTCTGGTGCGTGCGATTCGCCTGGGAAATACCGACCTCGTGGAATACCTTCTAAAACAGCCGAACCTCGATTTAAACATGAGTAGCGACTACGGGGAAACGGCTCTCATGCTTGCAGCCTTTGCCGGTAACGAGGATTTGACGAAAACCCTGGTGGAAAAAGGTGCTTCGATTAATAAAACGATCGGTTGGTCGGCTCTTCACTACGCCGCAACGAACGGGCACGATGCAATCGTGAGTTACCTTCTTTCCAAGGGGGCCGACGTAAATGTCAGGACCGATTCCGGCGTGACGCCGCTTTATATGGCGGCACGCGGTAGGTATCGTAAGACCGTGATGATGCTCCTGAGAGCCGGGGCGTATCGCGATTTATGTAACGTTCAGGGGCAAAGTCCGGCCGATGCCGCCCGGAAAGCAGGTGACACGGAACTTGCCGATTACTTGGCTGTCGATCGCTGCATCGAGCCTCCGACAAGTCCTTTCCGGAAAAAAATCGAGTCGGCTGAGAAAAAGTAAGAGGCTCTGGGGTTTTTACTTGATACGCACTTGAGCGCTTAGGGTCAATGTGACGGTTGATTCTCCGGCTTCAAGTGTCGGCAGCACGGCATTTTCCATTGCATCGAACGAGGCGGCTTTTGCCGCGCGCATCATGCGGACGGCCGGATATCCGGCTTGTCCCAGGTCAATCGACTCGATTTTGACATTCGAGGCGTTCTTGCCCATGGATTTTGCCACCTGCGTTGCCCGCTCTCCGAGGTGCGTCATCGCTTCGTCAATGAGCGATGTCTGTACGGCTTGACGCGCTTTTGGGGAAAGTGAAAAGGAAATGCCGTCAAAGGCAAAATAAGGCTGAGCCGCTTCAATGATGTGTGCCGCCTCGGGAGCATCTTTGACCGTGACACTCAGAGATTGACGGACTTGCCAGCCGCCGATGACGGGCGCCTCTCCTTTCTTGGGGGTGACGTATTGCGGCCAGGACGAAAGCTCCGTGCTTTTAAATTTGGCATTCGGGATGTTCAGGGCCTTTAACGCCGCCAAACCTTTTTCGGTTGTCGCAAGAACCGTGCGTGTGACGGCTGCAGCATCTTTACCTGTTTGCATGCAATAAAGAGTTATCGTCGCTTGATCGTTGGCTTGCGAGATTGTAGCTCCGGCCGAAAGACTGACGAGCGTTCCTGCTTTGCCCGGTGTCATTGCTGCAGGAAGACCGGCAGTGGCTGAAAAGGCGGCAACGGCTAAAAAGGCAGGAAGAAGAAAACGATTATTATGCATGACAACCATCCTCATGAATGCGTTGGAATCAATACACGCATTTTGCTCAATTACCGACAGAAAAACTCCGTAAGCAACAGACGGAAACAGTATTTAACCGAATACACTGAAAAAATGATTCAGCCGGCATTTCGGAGATGGCTTACAAAACTCGAAACAGTGTCCTCATTAAGCTCAAGAGCAAGTTTCAAGAGATCACCAATGACGAAATCAACACAGCACTTCGTACTGCTTTGCTGGCCTATGACAACGGGAATCCTCAGGTGCCGATGTATCTGCGCTTGTATTCTAGCGAAAGCCGCTTTGACGACATGCTGCGCACCTTTGGACTGGAGCCTCCCTGCCATTACGAAACGCCCATGAGTCTGCGCAAGAAGCTTAGGCTGAAGACCGTCTACACAGGAAGGCCTAAAGCTTAGTGCTACGTAAAATGAAAAATAAATAACGCTACACCCCTTGAGCAACAAGGGGTGTAGCGTTTTCTAGGTGATAAACTCGGGAAGAAGAATAAGCCTCGTTCATCGAGCGCTCAAACAAAACGGGACCGGCAGTGCAAGGCTGCCGGTCCCGTTTGTTTGGGAATCCGAAGTCGAAGGTCAGGCTTTCTTTTGGGGCTTCCAGAGCGAATGGCGGTGTGCGGCGTATTCGGCGTCCACCGTACCGTTCGTCATGGATGGAAGAAGCGCCCGGTTGGGCTTGAAGAGGAAGGCGGCCATGTGCCCGATGAAGAGCACGATGGTGAGCGCCATGCCGAGGTTGTGTCCCAGGGCGAGCCAGAAGAGCGCCGGATCGGGCAGATCCCAGCCCGAAAAGTTCTTGAGCGTCTTTAAAAGGCCGGTCGCAATGACGAGCGCAAATGCGCCGGCGAAAGCGGCCCAGGCGAGGCGTTGCTCGGGCAGATACTTGGCCGAAGGCGGCTCCTCGCCGCCCGTGATCATGGCCTTGACAATGGCAATGCTCGCACGCAGGTCTCCCTTCCTCGGAACGATGTCGAAGTCGCCTTCGAGCGCATGAATGAAGACGTGGAAGAAGCAGAAGAACGTGAAGACCGCACCCGCGAGATAGTGAAGCTCGAGCGTCGTGAAGTACTCCGACGTCCATGCCCCCAGAGCGTCAAGCCCGTAGCGCTTGGCGACCGGCATCTGAAGAATGCCCGTGAAGATGAGCGCAAAGCACGAAAGCGCGATGCTCCAGTGCACGATGCGGTTGCGAAGAGACTGGCGTTGGATGCGCATGATCAATCCTCCTTTCCGTCACGGTCGCGACGGCGGCGGAGCATGAGGGCGCCGCCGAGGGCGGCGATGGGCGCGGCGAGCGCAAGCCCTGCGGAGGCGGTGCCGAAAGAAAGCGCGGGCTGGGCGGCCGGAAAGCCCGGACGCCCCTGCGCGTCGGATCCGACCGCGGCGCGGTGTGCGGCATCAATGGCATCGAACGGAATGCTCGAGACGTACCAGGTGGCCGTGCCGCCGTTCTCGGTGCGCCCGTAGACGTGGCGGCCGTTGAGGATTTCGCTGAGCTTTGCGGTCATCTCGTCGAGCGTGCCGATCATCATAGCTTTCCTCGGACATGCGGGAACGCATGCGGGCTGCTCGCCCTTTGCAAGACGATCGGCGCAGAGATCGCACTTGAACATGACGCCTCCGCCTGCAAACTTTGGCGCAACGGAAAGGTAAAGCCCGACGCCGCCCTGGCGCTGCGGAATGTGCCACGGACACACGTCCCTGCACTTGGCGCCGCCGAAGCAGACATGAGCGTCGATGGCGACGGCGCCTTCCTTCGTCTTGTCGATGGCGCCGAACGGGCAGAGCTTGCGGCAGGGCGCGTCGAAGCAGTGCATGCAGCGGCGCGGCAGATGAATGTCGCGGCCGTTGACGCTGAGTGTCTCGACGTAGAGGAGGTTGTAAGGCGTGAGACGGTCGATTTCGTCCCGGCGCTCGGAAAAGTCCTCGAACTTCTTCTTGGGCCAGTACGGACGAATCGGCTTTTGAGGTTCGGGAACGCGGTCCTTGTTTTCCTTGCGGCAGGCGGATACGCAGAGCGGAACGGCTCTGTCCCGGCATCCGTCGCAGCGGTCAAGGTCGATGATCGTGATGAGCTGGCCGCCAGTCCTGTTCGCGCCAGCCCGGGCCGCGTCCGCCGTGCAGACTAGAGCGGCGCCCGTCAGAACGGTGTGCCGCAGAAGGTTGCGTCTTTGCATGTCGGGGCATCTCGCAGATAACAATAAATCTATTGTAGCAAAAGAACGAGACGGGACGCCTGATTCGTAATCAGCTGCCGTTCAGGGAGAAACCAGGAGCGGACGGCGCCGGGATTCTGGAGAAGGGCTTCGGGGTGGCCGTAGCGCACGAGGCAGACTTCGCCTTCGCCGGCTTCGTAGATGATGCCGAGCGGATCGCCATCAACGGCGACGGGCACGTAGAGGCACCCCGTCGTGTCGACGGGAAGGGCGCCGGCGGGGGTGCGGCGTTCGGTGATTTCGGTAAAGAGCGCATCGAGCGCCTGAATGATGGCGGGGCGGCGCGTGTCGCCCACAATTGCCGACTTGTCGAAGCGGAACTGCTTCGTCTCGAGCAGTTCGAGCGGAGCGCCGCCGACGGGAAGAAGGCTCCCGCCCTCGCCGCTTGCGCGTTCTCGGGCGCGCCAGCGAAGCTTGGCCTGGGCTTCCTGCAGGGCGTTCATCATGATGAGGGACGGACGAAGCTTTGTGTCCGCCGGTTCGACGATCGACGCCTAATCCGCATCAGACGCCTCGTCTTCGGTCCAAAGGTCGCCCTGCACGAAGAGGCCCGGACAGACCGCTTCGGCGCGGTGGCGGCGGGCTTTCGTCTTCTTGATGGGCAGAGCACCCTCGCGCGCCGTGCGCTCGAGAATCAGTCGGATCACGCCTTCGGGCGTGAGTCCGTCCTGAGCAATCACCTCGGCACAAAGCCGCATTCGTCGGCTCGAGTCGATTTCCAAGAAAGCCGATCTTCCGAAAGCACAAGCCGAAGCTGCATTGAAGGCTTTTATTGAAACGACCAAGAAGGCCCTTAAGAAGGGAGATCAAGTTCAGCTCATCGGCTTTGGCACATTCTGCGTCGCTAAACGTGCTGCTCGCACAGGACGCAATCCTCAGACCGGAGAAACCATCAAGATTAAAGCTACGAAGCTTCCGAACTTCAAGCCGGGCAAGGCGTTCAAAGAAGCACTTTAATCGTCCTATTTCCTTAAAGCAGGCCCCGGAATTGGCCGGGGTTTTGTGAGTTTCAATTTTCGAACAAGTCAGAATGTCGCCCTGTTCGCTCGAAGCGCAACAACTCATTCGTTGCTTTGTAGATTAGTAACCAATCAGGCTCGATGTGCGCATCCCGATACCCTCGCCATGCGCCCTTTAACGGATGATCCAGATACACAGCAGGAAGAGTGTTTCCTTCAATTAGCAGACTCAGCAAAAGTTTGAGTTTGCCTATGTCCTTACCTCGTTTCTGTGCTTGCTTCACATCGCGCTTAAACTGCTCGGAGTATTCCAATTTGCGCATCAGATACCCAATTGCTTAAATAAATCGTCAGCATCCTTTGCACGAAACACATCCTTTCCATGCGCACTCTTTGAAAGAGTGTCTGCGGTAAGCTTGTTTGGCACGCTCATGTCGAAGGGTAGTGCCTTTTCTTTTGCAATCTTAGTCAAAGCAATGCGGACTACGTCGGAAACAGTTAATCCCATTCCGGCCAACACTTTGGAAGCCTCATTTTTCAGCTCTTCATTAACCCGAGCCCTTACAAATGCTGTTGCAGCCATGATTTTCACTCGTCTGGAAGAATTTGTCACTCAACGAGATTGTATCCCGTTTGAGCTACATTTTCTGACAGATATACACTCTGTTTCAAGCATTCTGCTCATTTATAAACCGATTTAGAGGCTTTGAGAGAGGAATTGGGGAAAACGGATGGAGGAAAGATTGGCGAAATTCCGCACGGAGAGGCTTTGTCCCATAGAGCCTTAAGCGGAGCCTCGCCAAGAGAAAAGAGAAGCTAGTCCAACTTAACAGTCAGACCGTTTTCCAACACAGACGAAATAGCTGATTTGATGAAAGACGAACGCGGAATACCGAGTCGATTTGCCGCTTTGTCGATACGCTCAAGCAAAGCCTGATCAACCTTCAGTGTAATTGTCCGAACTTCCGGATTCGTTGTTGGCTTTTCCGTAATTTTTCCTTTTCCGATGAACTTTTCAACGGCCTTTTCGTCGACGATTTTTTCGGTCTTTTTTCCCGGGATCATCATAATTTTTACTCCTGCTTCTCGGAATACTTCAATCTAAATTAGTATTACCTAGTATTACCTTTACTATACCATAGATATCAAATAGCCACATTAAGTGTTACGCTTTTGTAAAAACAAATTTGGCTAAGGCATCCAATTCTTCACAGGCTTTTTTATCCTTCGGACGCATCTCTAAAACAGAGCGACCGACACCGCCTGCTTTGGCATAAGCCACACGATCGGAAAACGAAAAATCAATGTAGGTGAGATTCTCGTCTTTTTTCAAAAAGTCGATAGACTCACGACAATCGGCTGTCTTATCTCGGCGGTTAATAAACGCATAAGCTCGGAAATTAGCACCGAGATTCCTGGCACTTTCCATGAGTCCTTCAAGACGTGAAATCGACCAGATGTCATAAGCTCGCGGAAGGACCGGAATGAGCAAAACATCAGCAGCAAGAAGAGCTACACGAAGAGCGTCCGTATCGCGTCCGCCCGAATCAATGATGATGTCGTCAAAGAGGTTCCCTTGAGCATTTAATTGGCTCGTTAATTCTTTAGCCGTGCTATAGGCAGAACAAGCCAATGAGGGCTTTAAATCCAATTCGGAACGAAACGAAATCGTATCCAAAGCAGACTTTTGCTCATCGGTATCAATGAGCCAAACGTGCTTTTTAGGACGAGTAATTTGTCTCCAAAGAGCAAGTTGGACAGCGGTTGTTGTCTTCCCCGTACCGCCTTTGTAGTGTGCAATCACGACTTTCATTGCGTTTTTCTCATTGTTTTCTAAAGAAACACTATAGACACTAAAAGAAATACTTTCATTCAACAATAGTAACACAATTACTTGTGTTTTGCAACGGAAAGTATTACTATAACAATACTGAATCATGCGCTAGTATGTTTTTAGTATTACTTTAGCTATATTTTGGGTTACGTAAGTGAGGTGCGTTATGGGGTTCTTCGATTATTTTGATCCGTGCAAAATAATAAATACTAACGCGACCGATGTCGGTGTTCCGTTCTCTACCGAACTGCATCCGTTTTGTTTTGACGATCCCGGTATGCCGTCCTGTTTGGACGATTCTTCCTTTGGCTTGGATTCCTTCGATACGGGTTCTTCGTATATAGACACGTTCGATTATGGGTCTTCGGACGACTCTTCCTATAGCTCAGATTCTTTCGCCTCCGATTCGTTCGGTTCGGACGACTTTTGAGAAAGGAAGTTGACGGAAAGAGTGGCGCGTTTAAATGGCCTCAAAGTTTTCTATTGCAAAACATTCTTCATTCTTTGCCAATTAAACGCGTGCCGTTTTTACCCTAAGTTAGGCTGATTTGTTGCTCTGCCTATTTTAAGGCACTCTCTTCCAGACAAATCGATTTGGCCTTCTCGCTCGCACCCTCATATCCCCAAAAAAACCATCGGATTCCGATTCCGCAAAATCAGATTCCGATTTATATATCATTTAGAATTAATTGCTTATGAATAGACGATTGGAGGAGTTATATTCTCCTTGCCAGTTCTTTTGTTCTCAAAAGCACATTCAAACTTGGACTTGGTTTTTGAAGCGAGGTTTGACATAACCAACTGGGAAGGATGACTTTGAAAGTGTGAGTTTGATTTTGCGAGTCACGAGATTGATCGTTTGGCGACTTGCTGCCTTTTTTTTCAAGCGACTTGCTTCATTTTTTCAAAATTGCAGTTGGGTTTTGCGAGATTTTCCGAGATTGACAGGATTTTCAAACTCTTCTATATTTCCCTTAGCGACGGGCGTAGGGCGTTTCGCACGTTTGAGTGGACGGTGGGCAGTAGCCCTGGCATCTAATCCTACGGGGGTCGCTTTTTTCTTCCTCGGTATTTTCGCGCTTTGCTTTCCCATATCCCCTCTTCTGCCATTTAGTCCGGATTGTCGAACGGACATGGAAATAGCTCCAAGCAAAGCATTCCAACAGCCAAACACGGGAAACAAACTACGAAGACGGGATGTGTGCTCCGGACGACCTCTCGAAGCCCGACGTTGCCACTGCCCGTGAGGTAGCAGGTCGAATGCGTGAAGCATTACGGCACATGCGGGACTCCATGCCTAATCGCGTCTATGATGCCGCTCAAAAAAGAGCGGTGGGCTTCGATTCGGTCAGTGAAACTGTATCACGAAGGAGAAGGAATCAATAGGTTTTCTTGCAAGGCACCTACGATTCCTCGTAGCCATTTGTGGGCCAACTCCTTCTTACGGGAATCCCGGACGCACGGTTCAGTATGGTCGCAACCGTGCTATAAGAGAGCGACGGGTTAACGCTCTCGTCCGAGACGGGTCAAAGTCTAAAAAAAGTTGTTGAACGGTAATGGTTACCGCGCGATTGGATATTAAGCCTCTTGCCTCCGATACATCTGTTCGCCCTACCGGAGAGACTTTGCCCGCAGGCGTTGAATTATCGCCCGCACAAGAGGCCGTTGACACTTTAACAGGAACGAATGGAGGTTTTCAAAAAAATATTGGAAGGAACGCCCCTTTCTCCGTTACCAACATTCCTTCCGAAATGCTACGAGAGGGGCCAAAATCCTCGTTATCTGTTTTTATTTAGCAACCGCGTTTTTTCTTCTTGAAAGTCTTGATTAGAGAGGGCTCCCTCTTTGTGCAGCTTATCGAGTTTCACATACAAAATCATTCGGAGTTAAAGCTTTTGAGAACGCCGACCGGGGCAATCAAGAGAACCGTGTTGGCAGCCATGTTGCCGATGCTGTTTCCGCCCTCAAAGGCAAAGGCGTAGAACTTATCACCATCCATCGTTTCGCCGACAATGGTCGGTTTGCCGAATAAGGCACGGACATCGTCCCATGTGGCTTGATTGACCGTAAGAAGTTGCTCAAGCTTCGGTAAATCGTGCCCGTAGGCGCCGACCTTGGGAGAAATCACACTACTACACCCCGAAATAGCTAAGCCAGTTGCAAGCACACCACCGGAAGAAACTGCTTTGTACCATTATTCATTGCCTCCCCCTATTTTTGCAGATTGAGGAATCGTTTCGCATTTCCAATTCTCTCTTAAAAGCTCGCCCGTGCTTTCACCGGAAAGAACGGCGAATCCGAGGACACTTCCTCGTTTGCTTCATGGCGCTTGTGATGCACAGGCTTCTTGAGAAAGAACTCGGGAAAGCCGGACCGAATCTATCGGCAGAGCGTATTACCGAAGCACCCTCGGAAGCACGGCTCCAAGAGCTTGTTCTCGGGGAAAAAGAAACCTACTACGCCAAAAGCAACACCGAAGGGGACTTCGAAGCCGTCGCTAAGGCTGTCGGTTTCGGAGTTCTTCCGAGGATGGCAACATCTCCGCAGGTCAAGTCCGCTCTGAAACTCAAATCGGTATAACATAGGTCCGACGAGAGTAATCAGCCGCTAAGACTTGTGCTGACTGGGTTTGTTCAGATTTGTGCTGTCAAAGTCAGGAAAAAGGCAAACTCATGCTAGAACTCGCTGAGTTTATCAGAGGCCAAAGAGCAAAAAAGCCTTGCAAAACAAGGCTTACTCGGTGTCGCTACAGAATCTTACTGCACATCGTGGTGCCCGGGACGGGAATTGAACCCGTACGCCCGAAGGCTGCGGATTTTAAGTCCGCTACGTCTACCAATTTCGTCACCCGGGCATCAAGCGACAGGGCGCTCATTTTACACGAGTGGGGCCTGAATGTTTTGTCCGTTGATGTAAAATTTGCAATCCTCGGTGCAGGAACGTTTTCTGCACGAGGAGGACCTAAAGTATGATGAAAGCGAGTAAAATTTCACGATGAATAGAAATTCACTCACTTTGCGTTTCCGACGGATTGCCGCAGCCGGCGGCTTTTTGTGCCTGCTCGCCCAGCCTGCGTTTTCCCAAAGTACGGCTTTGGATTTTGCTTCGGCTCGAGTCCTGGCGCACACCCGAAGTGATCTCCTTCGAATCAGCGGAGCGGAAACCGCTCACCGCGAACACACGGCCGAAAGTCTTAAAAGTCTTCACGGACCCAAGGTAACTGCAGAATTTCGGCATCTTTGGGGCAATAAAGATGTCGATCTCGGAACCAAAACCATCAGCATCGGAATTCCGCAAATTCCACCGATATCCGTTCCGTTGCAGTTTTCGCAGGACTTGTACGGACCGCGACTCATCGGGAGCGTGGAACTCCCGATTTACATGGGAGGCTCGATTTCCGCCAAAATCGCCGCATCCGAAGCCTCGGTGACCGAGTCACGCGAAGACGAACGCTCGGCACGAGATCGACTCGATATCGATTTAGCGCAAAAGTACTTCGGAGTTCAACTGGCTCGTTCCGTGCAAAACCTGCGTGAAGCGATGCTCTCGGAGCAAAACGAGGAACTCAATCGCGCTAAGCGCATGAATCAAACCGGTTCGATCAGTCGTATCGAGGCGATGAGCGTGGCCGTTGATCGCGATAAAGCGGCACGCGAACTCATTGCCAGCGAAACCGATACCAAGATTGCCGAAAGCGATTTGGCGCGACTTTTGCGGGAAGACAAAGTCACGCGCCTTACGACACCCCTATTTGTTTTGGCTCGCCCCATCGGTCCTCTTCAAACGTGGAAAGATAAGGCTTTTGCGATGAGTCCGGTGATTCGGGCCGTGCGCGCCAAGCGCAATCAGGCCGATCAGGGACTTAAAGCCGCTAAGGCTGCCTGGGCACCCCAGGTCTATGCCTTTGCACAAGGAAACGCAATTAAGCATTACTTGTCGGTTACCGAACCCGAATGGGTGGCCGGTATCGGCGTCAAATTCACGCTTTGGGACAATAAAGACCGTAATGAAAGCGTTGCTTCGGCACGCGCCCTAGTCGATAAGGCTACGGCCGGCATTGCCGAGGCAAGCAATCAAATCGAACAGGCTGTCGAGACGGCCTATCTAAGAACCCGTCAGACGCAAGATCAGTACAACTTGACGCTCTCGACGCTTGAACTGGCCCGTGAAAACCTGCGCTTAAGAGAAAGAGCATTTTCCGAAGGCCTTGCCACATCCACGGAAGTCAATGAAGCCCGTAATAAGCTTTTGAGTGCGGAAATCGCCCGACGCGTGAGCGCCTATCAGTTTGTCGTTTCCTGGGCCTCGCTCAATGCCGTCTGCGGTAGCAGCGAGACCTTTACCGAATCGCTCTCTTATACCGATAATTTTATTGAGAAGTAAGCCATGCTCGTTGCTCTCAAATCCCGTTTAAAGCCCCTTTTTATTGCGGCTCTCGTTTTGGCCGTTGCCCTGGTCTTGTATGGCCTTTGGAAGGCGGCTCATCCGACGCTTCCGCCTTTTCAGGGGCAGATGGAGGCCCGTGTCATTAATGTTTCGTCCAAGATTCCGGGGCGCATTGCCAAAGTCAATGTTCACGAAGGCGACTCGGTTGTCCGCGATACCGTCCTTCTTGAGATTGAAATTCCGGAAATTACCGCCAAGCTCGGACAGGTCAAAGCTCAAAGCGCTGCCGCCGATGCCAAGTCGCGCCTCGTGCACGAGGGGGTGCGGGCCGAACAGCTCAAAAGCGCCGAGGCGCAGTACGAGCGTGCTGCGGCTCAAGCAGAACTCGCGAAAAAGAGTTTTTCCCGCCTCGATGCCCTGTTTAAAGAAGGTCTTATTTCGGCGCAAAAGCACGATGAGGCGCGCGCCGCCCTTCAAAATGCCGTCAATGCACGCATCGCCGCTAAGAGCCAATGGGATATGGCCGCCAACGGCGCTCGCGTCGATGAGAAGGTCGCAGCCGCAGCCTTAGCCGAACAAGCCCGCGAAGGCGTGGCCGAAGTCACGAGTTTAGCCTCCGAGGCCTTGGTTAAAGCCCCGCGCTCCGGCGAGGTTTCTCGGATTGTCCTGGAGGCAGGTGAAGTGACCGGTGCCGGATTTCCTCTTGTGACCCTTGTGGATTTAAGCGATAGTTGGGCCGTCTTTAATATTCGCGAAGACGAAATGGCCGCTGTGAAGATGGGCGGCGTCTTTAAAGCCGAGATTCCGGCGTTAAATCGTAAAGACGTTGCCTTTACGGTCTACTACATCTCGCCGCGAGCCGACTACGCCACATGGCGCTCGACGAAACAATCCACCGGATACGACATGCGCACGTTCGAAGTTCGAGCCAGGCCGACCGAAGAGGTCGAAGGGCTTCGTCCCGGCATGAGCATTATCGTGCGTCGTTAACGGCTCTATGAGCGCCCTACGCGAAATTTATGATGCTGCTATCACGGAAGTCCGTGAGGCCGCTAAGCGTCCTGCTCTTCTTGTCACCGGGCTTTTGTGGCCCGTGATTATTGCTTGTATCTTCGCCTCGATTTTTGCAGCGGGGCTGATGCGGAACATGCCCGTTGCCGTTGTGGATTTGGATAATTCGGTTTTAAGCCGCGAAGTTGTCACAACGCTCGAAAGCATTCCGTCCGTCGATCTTAAGCGCTATAAAAGTGTCAGCGAGGCCGTCCGAGACATGCGAGCCGGCCGTGTGTACGCCGGTGTTGTCATTCCGACCGATTGGGGCGCACACCTGGCGGCCCGAACCGGGGAAAGTGCTATCGAGCTTTCTTTTGCCAAAAGCTACTACGCCATTGCAACGACACTTGAAATCGACATTAAAAGTGCGTTAAAGCAAAAGCTTTTTGAGATGCTTTCACCCTATTTGGCAGGGACTGCCGGAAGCCTTAAGGGCGCTCAAGGGGCGATTTCATCGCTCACGGCAGATATCTATGTGCCGGGAAACTCGAACTTTAACTACGCACCGTTCCTCTTAAGTACGCTTGTACCCTGTGTGTTTGCGCTCGGTATCGTTTTGACCATGGTCGGCGTCTTCGCGAGGGAATGGCGAGAAAAAACAGTTACTCAAGTTTTTGAGTCGACCTCGTCCGTTCGCTTAAAACTGATCGGCAAGGCCCTCCCCTGGGTGCTCTTTTATAGTTTTTGTGCTGCGGGGTACGTGGCATGGTTTGCAGGCTTTTGTGAAAACCCCCCTGCCGGCAGCGTTCTTATTTGGCTCCTCGGGGGCGTGCTCCTCATTCTTTCGATGACGGCCTTTGCGCTTTCCTTTGTCGCCTGCTCGCCTTTCTGGCTCATTGCCATGTCCTGCGCCATTGCCTTTTGTGCACCGATTATTCCGTTTACCGGGTTTTCGTTCCCGTTAGACTCCATGGATGCCGTCGCGCAGCTTTTCGGGGAACTATTGCCTCTTACGTGGTTTTTCCGGGTTCAGGCGTCCCAATGGGTTCTCGGTAGCCCCGCATCCCACACGCTTTGGCTTCTTGCCGTTCAAAGCCTTTTTATTCTCGTTCCGCTTACGGTCGGTTTGATTGTCTTTCCGCTACGCGTCAAACGATGGATCGGCGAGGAGGCCCGGGCAGAGCCCGTTTCCGACAAGCCCCTTCCGACAACGCTACTCGGACGGATTTTCGAAGGCGTCCGTCGCGGTATTTTTACGCCCGACACATGCATTATTTTCGTTTTGGCTCTGGCGCTTTATTGTTTTTTTTACGCATGGCCTTATATGCACCAGACGGTCACGGGCATTGAATGTGCCGTCGTGGACTTAGACCGTACGCCCGCATCGCGCGAAATCCTCTCGCGTTTTCGAAGTCTTCCGACGCTCAAAATCGTCGCCGAAGAAACCGATTTTTCCAGAGCACTTGACCTATATCAGCGTGAAAAGGTGAGCACCGTCATCACTATTCCGGTTGATTACGAAAAGCATACCTTGGCCGGCAAACCCGTCACAATCCCCGTGACGGTCAACGGCTTTTATGTCGTCAAAGCCCGTGCCGTACAGGCTGCCGTCCTTTCAGTGACACTCGACGAAGCACGAATGCCGCTTGCACGGAGTCTGAATCGCGCCGGCACATCCGTCGAAAGGCTTCAGCTTCTTTCCAACCCGCCGATTGTTCTGGCCGATCAAAATCTTTTTAACGCCATTGCCGGATACGCCAGTTACACGGTCCCCGTTGTCGGGCCCGTGATTATGCAGTCCGTGCTCTTTATGTGTATCGGCGTGACGTTGGGCGGGTGGCTTGCGCGTCAACCCACGGACACCTACACACGGCAAATTCTTACGGACCGAAAAGCTTTTGCGTTATGCATGACCGGATTTTTCGTTTTCGGCCTCTTTTGGTTTTGCTACGCCGAAGGCTTTGTGTTCTCATTGTTTGAATTTCCGACGATGGAAAACTTCGGCGCAACGCTCTTTGAGATGCTTCTCATGCTCCTCGGGGTTGTCGGGCTCGGCGCCGTCATCACACTTTCTTTCGGATCGAGCTCCTACTACTCGCAGTTTGTCGTGCCGACATCGGCTCCGGCCGTGTTCCTTTCCGGGGTCATTTACCCGACCCTGTGCTTCGGACCTTTGGCGCATGCCGTTTCGTTTTTCTTCCCGACAACTCCGGGAATTCAGGCGATGGTGGCATTAAGCCAAAACGGAGCGGCACTTTCGGACGTTCTCCCTCACGTGGCGCATTCGATTGTTCTTGCCGTTTTGTATTTAGGGCTTGCCGACGTCTTGCGCCGGCACGTTGCCAAACGCAAGGGGTTACTCACATAAATGGTATCTAAAGGGCAACTTCTCGTCACAACTTATGAAGCCGGCGTAAGGCCGCCGTCCCTTTCCTGCACCCTCCGAAACATTCATGCCTCGCGCCTGTTTGATGCCGATCGAGATGCTTTTTTTACCCTCTATGCCCCCGCAGGACCCATCGGAGACGCGCACCTAAGGAACTTGTTTCTTGAGGCCTCGCTCGAGTATGTCACCCGTCACCCTGAAGCGACTGTCCGCGTTTCCGGCCACTTCGGACTCCGGGATCGAATGCGCCTTGGTCTTATCGCAAAAGCCGCGGGGATTGCTGTCACTATCCGTTCGGTTCCGTCTTTGCGGACGCTTCGATTGATAACGGCTTCGGACCTTGTTTTCTCCTGTCAGTCACTGACCGAGGCCGTTGAAAAAGCCGGAAGTCCCGCAGATGCCGTGCCCGCGCAATTTTGGGAGCCTTGGTTTAAGGAATTTTTCTCCGAAGTGGTTCTTTCAGGCTTAAAAATCCGCAGCGAAACCCCGTTTTTTGATTTTTTGCGGGAAACGGCAGCCTACACGGCTCAGCCCGTCAATTGGACGGCCGTAGCCAGAGCCGCCGGTATCAGTCAAGCGACGGCCTGTCGCTGGAGCGAGGTTCTGGAAAGGCTCGCATTAATTGACCTGATCGATTCGGTGGAATCGCAAGGAAAGCGGCGCATTGTCCGACGGGAAAAGCTCTTTTGGACGGCACCGGGGTTGGCCCTTTGGCTGACCCGAGCCGATCTTTCGAACACCGAAGTCTTGAATCGCTACGTGGAAAACCTGCTTTATCTTGCGCTTAAAGACGCGTCCTCGGAAGGACGGTTTTCGTATGCCCTCGATACCAACAAGAAGGCTCTGCCGATTCTTCAAACCCTCGGAGGCGTGAAGTCCGCTTATTTTGTTACGCACGACGGCGCGTCACGAACCAGGGCGCTCTCAAGCGCTCGCGGTTACGCTAAACTCAAGGTGATTGATACGGCTTATGCCGTCAATTTGGATCATCTTTCGGTTTCGGACGCAGGCCTGAGAGTTTCCGCTCAACCCCTACTTTAAGAGTTAAGACGCACTATGCGTAAAACCTTTTTTCTTCTTACTGCTTTTTCCTGCTCGCTTCTTGCCGTCGGATGCACCGGTCTACAAAGTACACCGAGCAAGCTCACACAAGTCAACGAAAATGAGTTTACCTTGACGATAACCGATCCTTGGACGAGTTCTTACGGATTCTTTCGAGATAAACAAATCCAAAAGGCGCGCGATGTTTGCGCCAAAAAGAATCTCGGGATGATGCCCCTCGATGCCACGACCGATGCCGAAGGCAAAGGCTACACCGGAACGATTCGTTTCCGGTGCGTCGAAAAACTTCAGGGTCCGAATCTCGGCTGGTTCTAAGCGTCTTAAAGCTTACGGAAGATGAGCGTGCCGTTGGTGCCGCCGAATCCGAAATTGTTTTTCATCGCAACATTGACGGGCATCGACACGGGTTTTCCGGCGCAGACTCGGATCGGGCACTCGGGGTCCTGCTCCGTAAGATTTAAGGTCGCCGGGACGATTTGGTCGCGAATGGAAAGCACGGTAAAGACAGATTCCATGCCCCCTGCTCCGCCGAGTGCGTGACCTGTGGCCCCTTTCGTGGAGGTGACAAGAAGTTTATCGGTTGCATCTCCGAACACGGAGCGTACGGCTTGCGCTTCACTCACGTCTCCCATGGGCGTCGATGTCCCGTGGGCGTTGAGCATGTCAACCTCTTGAGGAGCAATTCCGGCGTGTTTTAACGCAAGGCGCATGCAGGCTGCGGCTCCTTCGCTACGCGGGGCCGTAAAGTGATAGCCGTCGGAATTTAACCCGTATCCGATAATTTCGCAGTAAATCTTCGCTCCGCGAGAGACGGCGTGTTCGTATTCTTCCAAAACGAGCATACCCGCACCCTCGCCCAAAACGAATCCGTCGCGGGCGAGATCAAAGGGGCGGGACGCTCCCGTCGGGTCATCGTTACGTCGAGAAAGCGCACGAATGTTGTCAAAGCCGCCGAGTGAGGCCGGGTGGATGACACTTTCGGTTCCGCCTGCAACCATCACATCGGCATCATCGCGGGCAATGATCCAAGCAGCCTCGCCGATTGCGTGTAGGCCCGACGTGCAGGCTGTCCCTATCGCTAAATTCGGACCTCTTAAGTGCCGCAAAATCGAAAGCTCCCCGGCCGTCGAATTGATAATCGAAACGGGGACGATAAAGGGAGAAAACTTTCTGGGCCCGCCGGTTAAAAAAGCCGCATAATCCCGACACTTGGTCGCAATGCCCCCGATTCCCGATCCGATGACGGTACCGGCTCGATTGCAGGATAAATCGTCGTCGCAAAACGTAAGTCCTGCGTCGTCAAGCGCCTCCATGGCGGCCGAAACGCCGTAAGCCGTGAAGGGCTCGAAACGCCGTCCGTCTTTCGTGCCGAGGACCTTTGCGGCATCAAAGCCCTTGACTTGCGCGGCAATACGACAATTAAACGGGGTTGCATCGAACGATGTAATCGGAGCGATACCGGATTTGCCGGCCAAAAGGGCCGACCAACTTTCCGAGACGGTATTACCGAGGGGGCTTACCAGACCCAAACCGGTCACAACGACACGACGCATAACTCAACTCCGTTAAAGTCACGAAAGGGCCTTAATTCAAGGCCCTTTTTTGGAGATACAAAAGCGTTGTGAGAGAAACTTTACGCTTTCTGATTGGCGCGAATGAAGTCAATTGCCTGCTGAACCGTGCGCAGGTTTTCCTGCTGCTCGTCGGGAATCTGAACCTTGAAGGCATCTTCCAGAGCCATCACGAGCTCAACGGTATCGAGACTGTCGGCTCCGAGATCTTCGATAAACGAAGCCTCATTTTTGATGTCTTCGACATCTTTTCCGAGCTGCTCGGCAATAATTTTTTTGACTTTCTGTTCCAAATCGTCCATTGATAGCTCCCAGACTAGGTTCAATTACAAGGTCCGCAACGAAAGCGGACCGTATGCATCATTAAAGTATAGCGATTGTATCAAGGTTTTAGTACCCCGTATACAATCCTCCGTTCGTATGAAGCACGGCTCCGGTGATGTAGGAAGCCGCGTCACTTGCGAAAAACAAAACTGCCTGCGCGATGTCCTCGGGTTTGCCGAAACGTTGCGCCGGAATCTCTTTTAAAAGCGTCTCACGCATGGCTTCGGGAATGGTCTTTGTCATATCCGTCTCGATAAAGCCCGGAGCCACACAATTGACGGTGATAGAGCGAGCGGCCACTTCACGGGCGACCGACCGGCTCATAGCAATCAAACCGGCTTTGGCCGCTGCATAGTTCGCCTGACCGGCGTTGCCCGTCACGCCCACAACAGAGGCAAGATTGACAATGCGTCCGTATCGAGCACGCATCATCGGACGCAGCGCCGCCCGCACGAGGCGAAAGGCCCCCGTTAAATCCGCTTCCAAAACCGCATTCCAGTTTTCATCGGTCAGTCGCATGCTCAAGGCATCGCGCGTAATGCCGGCGTTATTGACGAGAATGTCGATCTTCCCTTCGTCCTTGACGATAGATTGAATCAGGGCATCGGCGGCCGTAGCGTCAGTGACGTCGAACATAACGCCTTTGCCGTTTCCTGCGAGCGCTTCGGTGATTTTTTGAGCGCCCCCTTCGCTTGTCGCCGTTCCGATGACGCGGGCACCTGCCTCGTTAAACATTTCGGCAATCGATTTGCCGATACCGCGACTTGCGCCCGTGACTAGGACAACGCGACCTGCGAAGGCATCCGTTGAAAAGAGTGCTCCCATGCGATTACTCCGTGGAAAAATGCGCGGCAATCGACTCGATCGATTGCGCGTTTGAAGCGTTAAATAAGGCGATTCCTTTGAGCGTGCGCTTCGCAAGGCCCGTCAATGTGCGTCCCGGCCCGCATTCGACGATGTCGGTTACGCCGTTTTTAAGGAAAAAGTCTTGCGTTTTAACCCATTGAACCGGGTGTGAGACTTGCTCGGAAAGCGAGGTTATCACGTCTTGCTTTGTCGCTTTGACCGAGCCGTCGATATTTGCGACAATCGGGGTCGCATCCGTATTGACGTCAAGCGTTTGCAGGGCGTCTTTAAGAACTCGGGCAACGGGTGTAAATAAGTCCGTGTGAAACGCCGCGGTAACTGGAAGATCGACGATGAGTTTTGCCCCGGCCTCTTTTAAACCCTCTTTTGCACACTCGAAAGCTTGTCCCGTTCCGGCAATTACCGTCTGAAGCGGCGTATTAAAGTTAACCGGCTTAACAAACCCCGCATCTGTAAAACGAGAGCAAACCGAGTCAATCGTCTCGGCCGTAAGACCTAAAACGGCGGCCATGTGACCGGGGTGCAGCGCGGCAATTTTCTGCATGCGTTCGGCACGTAGGCGCACAAGTTTAACGGTATCGGCAAAGGAAAGAAGTCCCGAGGCGGCACAGGCTGCGAATTCTCCGAGACTGTGACCGGCAAAGTAGGTCGGAACGAGGCCCGTTTTTTCAACAAGCGCCCGATAGACGGCCACGCAAGAGACAACAAGAGCCGGTTGCGTGTGGACCGTTTGATTTAAAAGATCTTGAGGGCCTCGGGCAATAATCTCGGAAATCGAGTATCCGAGAATCGAGTCAGCCTCATCGAGAGTTTCTCGGACCGAGGGCCTGTTTTCTATGCCCGACAGCATGCCGACGCACTGACTCCCTTGTCCGGGAAAAACGACTGCGATTTTTCTCATTGTGTATCCTCGGATGTCTCGTCGGTTTGCGTTGCCGACTTCTTCTTGTGAAGACGGCTCGGAAAAAACGCCAGGCAACAAAAAAAGTCGCCTCACATGTGTCTATTCTAAAAGAATACAACACGCCCGAAGGCGACTTAATTTGTATTAATTTTCACGTGCTGTACGCGACGCGTACAGAGAACCGAAATTACTTCTCGGTCGATTCCTTGTTCGCGACGACCTTCTTACCGCGGTAAAAACCCGTGGCAGAGATGTGATGGCGCAGGTGAACTTCACCGGTCGTTGCCTCAACGGCAACGGGCGGATTCGTCAGGGAATCGTGAGAACGATGGTTACCGCGACGGCTCGTGGATTTTTTATTTTGTTGAACAGCCATTTTTACATACCCCCACAAGGGTGAACTCTCATAAAGTGCGCCATTATATCTAAAAAAGACCTCTGAGGTGGCACCTTGTCAGGGGTTTGCCCTAAATTGACTGTCTTCTGTTGTTTTCAGGCTCTTTTCTCCCTCTGTTAAGCGGCATCGCACTCGTTTCCGTTGCCCTTTTGAACGTTGTTAGAATGCGCCTTTGCGTTAGGTGTATCGGATGCGTCCGATTGAGATAGAGCCTTTGAACCTGATCTGATTGATCTCAGCGGAGGGAAACGTGCGAAGTCTGTGAGACTGCCTGATTCTCGCATCGTGCACCTTCTGCCTTTTTGAGTGCGACGATGAATGAAAACACGATTGCCATAACCCCGGATACCCCCTCCTCTTGCCCTTCTCGTGTCATTCGCATGACGGTGACGGGAGATACTTGCGGCGCCGTTCCGATGAAAGCCGTCTATCAAGCCGACTCGGCTTTGCCTGACGGAAAAAGCGAAGTCAATCCCCCTGTTTTCCTCTATGATACTTCGGGGCCCTGGGGCGATCCCGATCGAAGTCCCGATTGTCGTGTCGGCCTAAATAAAAGACGCACTGCGTGGATAGAAAACCGGGGCGATATCGCTTTTAAGGAAAGCGCAACGCAGAACCTTCAAGAAAGCCCTTTCTCAGGGAAAGTGCCTGTTTGTCGCGCCAAGGACGGCTGCCACCCGACGCAGCTTGCGTATGCCAAAGCCGGGCTGATTACGCCTGAAATGGAATTTGCGTCTATTCGGGAAAATGTGAATCGTACGGCTTATATACAAAGTTTATCTATTTTGTCGCCGGAAAGTCGCGCGGCACTTTTGTCGCACCATGCTGCTAGCGCTCTTTCCTTTACGTGCCCGTCCGAGGTCACGCCCGAATTTGTTCGTGACGAGATTGCCGCGGGGCGAGCCGTTTTACCGGCTTCGATCAATCATCCGGAATCCGAACCGATGGTAATCGGTCGAGCGTTTCTCACGAAGGTCAATGCCAATATCGGTAATTCCGCGTTAGCCTCCGATATTTCCCAAGAAGTCGAGAAACTGATTTGGGCCGTGCGCTGGGGTGCCGATACCGTCATGGACCTGTCGACGGGAAAAGCCATCTACGCAACACGGGAAGCGATTCTTCGCAATAGTCCCGTGCCGATCGGAACCGTACCGCTTTATGAGGCTCTCGAAAAAGTGAACGGACATGCCGAGAACCTTACGTGGGAGATTTTTCGCGACACGGTCATCGAGCAAGCCGAACAAGGCGTCGATTACATGACGATTCATGCAGGCGTAAGGCTCTCGTTTATTCCCCTTACGCAACGGCGCTTAACGGGTATTGTCTCGCGCGGAGGGTCGGTCATGGCCCTGTGGTGCATGCATCACAATACGGAAAATTTCATTTATACGCACTTTGACAAGCTCTGTGAAATCCTTGCCGCTTATGATGTGACTATCAGCTTGGGAGACGGCCTACGGCCCGGGTCCTTGCACGATGCGTGCGATGCAGCTCAGATGGCAGAACTGTCCGAACTCGGACGATTAGCTCGGCGCGCTCGTGCGCACGACGTGCAGGTTCTCATCGAAGGTCCGGGGCACATTCCCTTGCAACGCGTCGCAGAAAACGCATCGGCCCAAGAGGCTCTTTGCGATGCGGCCCCCTTTTATACCTTAGGTCCGTTGGTCGAAGATTGTGCACCGGGGTACGATCACATCACAAGTGCCGTCGGTGCGGCCGCAATCGGCGCACGCGGGACGGCGATGCTCTGCTACGTTACGCCCAAGGAACACTTGGGGTTGCCGAACAAAGACGACGTGCGCGCCGGACTGATTGCCTACAAGATTGCCGCTCATGCCGCCGACCTAGCCAAGGGAGTTGCCGGCGCTCAAATTCGTGACAATGCCATGAGTAAGGCGCGGTTTGAGTTCCGTTGGGCCGATCAATTTAACCTGGCCTTTGATAGCGAAACGGCACGCGCCTACCACGATGCGACTTTGAGTAAAGAGAGCATGAAGGGCGCACATTTTTGTTCGATGTGCGGACCGAAGTTTTGCGCGATGCGCATCACGCAAGAGGTGCGCGCCTGGTGCCGGAAAAAAGGACTCTAAGTTACTTGGCGCTGTAGTCGCGATGCCCGAAAATCGCCGTTCCGACACGAATTTCTGTGGAACCGGCTTCAAGGGCTTCTAAGTAATCGGCGCTCATACCCATTGAAAGTGTGTCGAATTCGTAACGGTCGCGAAGTGATTCGTACAGGGCGCGCATATCACGCAAGGGTTTGATTTTTCCTTCGTGAGTATCGGCGGGCGCAGGAATTGCCATAAGGCCCCGTAGTTTTAACCGGTCCAGTCCTTGCACAACGTCGCAAAGCGCCGGAACATCTTTCGGAAGAACGCCGGATTTACTTGCCTCGCCGTCGATATTGACTTCGATAAGGACGTTGAGTTTTCCCAGAGCCTCGGGTCTTTGCTCGTTTAAGCGCCGGGCAATTTTTTCGCGATTGAGGCTTTCGACCCAGTCAAAGTGCTCGGCAATGGGTCGCGTTTTATTGGCTTGTACCGGTCCGATAAAGTGCCAGACCAGCGGGAGTTCCGCGTGATTTTCTCGAAACCAATCGACTTTTTCACAGCCTTCCTGGGCGTAGTTTTCGCCGAAAGATCGCTGCCCGGCTTGTGCGGCAATGAGCACGGCTTCTTTGGGAAAGGTCTTACTGACGGCAAGTAATGTGATGCGCTTTTCAAGTTTCGGCGCGTTTTCGATTTCATTTAAAAGCGCAGCAAGACGCTCTTCGATTCCCGGAATGAATGTACTCACAAATAACCTCTTTAATTTTGACGCGCCGCATGTTTAAGCTCCTGAGCTCTCCATCCGAGTAGCCACAAAAGAGCAAAGTAAACCAAGGCAGCTGATCCGATAATCCCGAGGACATACACAAGGCGCATCTCCCAGGCATTTTGCATTGCGACCCAATCGGTTCCCGTTTGAATCCAAGACAAAAAGAAGGCCATGGCACCCGCGGCAACCAGCGTGCGAGCGATGTAACGGATCCAGCCGTCGACGGGTGTATACCAGGTGCGCTTCGCAAGGATAGCCAGCAGAACCAAAGCGTTAAAGCATGACCCGAGTGCCACTGATATCGCCAGGCCTGCGTGAGCAAAAAGCGGCACGGTCACGATGTTCAAACTTTGGATGAAGACGACGGAAAGGATGGCAACAACCATGGGCGTTTTAATATCTTTTCGGGCATAAAACGCGGGGGCAATAATTTTGATACCGATGAGGCCGATCATCCCGACGGCATATCCGCGGACGGCCACCGAGGTTTGTGCTACATCGAGCGCCGTAAAGTTTTTCCCCTGAAAGAGCACGGATGAAAGCCCCTCGGCTAAAAACCCCAATCCGACCGCCGCCGGAACGGCTAGAAGAAAGACCACTTTAAGGCCCGTATCGAGAAGGTCTTGATAGACGGCGGTATCCCCTCTTGCATACGCTCGTGAAAGACTCGGCAAGAGGACTGAGCCGAGCGCAACACCGAGGAGCGCCGTCGGAAACTCCATGAGGCGATCGGCGTAGCTCAGCCACGTCACGGACCCTTCGATCAGACGCGAGGCGATATTGGTGTTAATTAAAATCGAAATCGGAGCGACGGCAACGCCGACAATTGCCGGAACCATAAGGCGCAACATCTTTGTAACGGCTTTATCGCGCACGGCGCTTTTCACAGATGCAAAATGCGGCATAAGGCGCATGCGCTTTAATTGCACCAGTTGTGTCGCAAGTTGCAAAACTCCGCCGACGAGAACGGCAAAAGGCAACGCCCACACGGGCGCGTCAAGGTGTTCGCTCACGAAAACAATAAAGACGATAAAGCTTACATTCAGAAGAACGGGCGTAAAAGCCGGGATGGCAAAGTGGCGCCAGGTATTGAGTACAGCCGCCGCAAGGGCCACCAGGCTCATAAAAATAATGTACGGGAACATAAAGCGCGTGAGCGCCACCGCAAGATCAAACGTCGTCGGGGTCTTGGCAAAACCCGTGGCAATGATCCACACGACGGCGGGCGCCGAGAGGACCCCGAGGACACTGGCAAGAAAGACCGCGAGTGCCAGGAGCGTAAAGACGTGATTGATGAATTCTTTCGTGCGCGAAGGACTCTCTTTTTCTTTGACCTGTGAGAGCATCGGCACGAAGGCTTGCGAAAATGCGCCTTCGGCAAAAAGCCGACGCAAGAGATTGGGGATACGAAACGCCACGTAAAAGGCATCGGTTGCGGCACAGACGCCGAAATACCGAGCGATGAGCATGTCACGGATCAGTCCCGTGACACGAGAAAGCATCGTAAAGGCGGAAACCGTAGCCGCCGAACGCAGTATGGACATGAGGCGTCTTGTCTTATCGTGGTTTTTCTTGTCGCGACGCCGTGTTTTTGTTAAAATACGGCGCTTTTCGAAAATCGGGGCGAAATGTTTCGCCCTCTTTCTTTTCGGTAAGCGACATTGTAAACATATACCGGCCGAGCCCACGGCTGATTAATGCGAGGGGCGTACCGGAAACAAACTTAAACCGGGTGCTTGCCCTTTTCAAGCATTTATTTTTAGGAATACCTAAATGGCTAATACAAAACAAGCTCGCAAACGTGCCCGTCAGGCCGTTGCCCGCAACCAGCATCTTTCTGCGCAGCGTACGCAGTACCGTACCGCCGTCAAGAGCGTCCGTAAGGCGATTTTGGCCGGTGACAAGGTCGCTGCGACCGAAACCTTCAAGAAGGCGCAGTGCTTGGTCGACGCAATGTGCTCCAAGGGTGCTCTGCACAAGAACGCCGCCGCGCGTCACAAGAGCCGTTTGAGCGCTGCGATCAAAGCGATGGCTTAATGCCTCATGAGCTTTTCCGTCTTCATCCCTCAGTGGGGGTGGATTAGCCGTTAAAGAGAAAACGCATCGATTGCTCCTCGATGCGTTTTTTCGTTTTAACTGTCTCTTATCGGCAGATACCTGACTATGGATCGAATCCGACGCCTTGCCTATGCAGCCGAATTTGCCGCCCTTTTCGGTCTGGCTAGCTTTTTTGTCATTCCCGTCGGCCCCGTGCCGATTACCCTGCAGGTCCTTTTGATTGCGTTCGCAGGTCTTTTTCTCGGTCCTCGTACGGCTCTTTCGGCGGTGATTCTTTATCTCCTTGCCGGTGCCGTAGGGCTTCCGATTTTTGCCGGCGGCAAAGCCGGTCTCGGCGTTCTTTTCGGCCCCTCGGGCGGGTATCTTGTCGGATTTCTTTTCTTAGCATTCATTGCGGGTCTTGCGCGCAAAACCGGAACCCTCGGGACCCTTGTCGGTCTCCTAGCGGCCGTCGCAGCCTGCCACGCCTGCGGCATAATCGGCATGAGTCTGACGCTCAATAAAACCCTCGTTCAGGCGTTTTACATGGATTTGGTTTTTGTGCCTGCGGACCTTGTGAAAGCCGCCTTAGCCTTTCTTTTCTGGCGCATGGTGCGTCATCGGTCTTCGGGATGATTACGGTTTCCGGTTTATCCGTTCGGCATTTAAGGGATGTCTCGCTGACGGTTCCCCAAGGGGCTCTGACACTTGTGCTCGGTGCGAACGGATCGGGAAAAAGTACGCTTTTGTCAACCGTTGCCGGAGTGGTTGCCCCCGAAAAAGGGTCGGTCACGACGTCCTCGCGCCCCAATATGCTCATGCAAGAGTCCGAGTATGTGCTTTTCGGGCAAACGCCTTTAGAAGAACTCCTTCTTTCCTATCCGAATCCCGATGACAGGTTGATCGATTGCGCTCGGGACGTTTTATGTCGCTACGGAATGAATCCCGAAGGCGCCGTTGCCACACTGTCTTTCGGGCAAAAGCGAAAGCTTGCGCTCCTTACGACGCTTTTCCCGCCCTCGGACGTTCTTCTTCTCGATGAGCCGACGGCAGGCCTTGACTGGCCATCGGTAAAAGAACTCATCGCAACCCTTATGGATTTTCGTGCCGGTTGTAGCCTCTTAATTGCAACGCACGACGTGCGGCCGTTCCTTTCTCTTTTAAAAGACGGGGATTCATTCCTTTTTCTTTATCGCGGGAAAGCTCGCCTCTACCCGACCCTAGATGAGGCCCGCAAGGCTCTTTCCTCTCACCCCGAGTACGGGCTTTTTCCCTTTTAAAAACCATGGCTCACGAGAAAAACCTCATTTGCTTGGTCTTTTTTTTACCGACGGGATTGCTTTTATGGCATTTTCCGGCGCCGGTTCTTGCGGCGTTCTCTCTGCTCTCGCTCGGATTCTTTCTTGCGCGCTACGGGATTCAGGCATTTTTGACGTTCCTCAAAACCTGGGGCTTTTTTGCGCTTTTTTGGGCGGCCTTTTCGCTTGCCGCATCGCTTGCCGCCTCCGAGAACACCATGGGAATCAGCGCCTTGATTGCGGCCGTGCTTTTCACGCATCTTTTGACGCTTTTTCTCTGGACTACGGTTTTAGTTAAAGAAACAACTCCGGCAGGTCTAGCCGATGCCCTTGCCGTCCTTTTAAGGCCGGTACTCGGAGCGAAAGCTGCCGATGTGCGCACGAGCTTACTTTTGACGGCTGCCTCGTTTGCTCGGAAAAAAGAGGTTTTTAAGCGAGTTTCTTGCGCAGTGGATCTTAGGTTTCACGACAAAAGCCGTCTTTTCCGCTTAAAACTCCTCCTAATCGGTCTCCTACAAACGTTAGAGCGCGATGCAGGCGGACACGCCGAGGGCTTCTGCCTTCGGCGTTTTGATAACCCGAGTCGCCTTAATGCCCTACCTAGCCCTACGCATCGCGTTTATGTCGTGTTGTTCGCCGTCCTTCTTTCGGAGCTTGCAGCCGTTTACGCGATGCCGTTTTTCTAGCCTCCCTTGATTGGCGAGAGGTCGATAAGACGAATCTCTTCCGTCGGTTTCGCTGCAATCTCGGTTAGTCTTTATTTGTGTGCTTCTCTTTGAGATGATTGCAACGGTCCTTTCACGGGAAGTGCCGTAGAAACGTTGCAAAGCATTGCGGAAAAGGGATTGTTAATTGACGGTTTCTTCTACTAACTCTGCATAAAGCCGGATTGTGGCACGAATATCATCTCCGGCTTTATTCGGCCAGGCGCAAGCGCCGTTGATTTGAGCATTACCGACAGCGGCGTAAAGCCCCGTCGTTCAGGGTGGGGATATAAGCCGCGCAA
>ERZ1673744.975-NODE-975-length-30696-cov-6.743579_pt1 | contig 30696 bp, 33 predicted proteins | sample MGYA00580207_ERZ1673744 | MGnify/ENA primary metagenome ERZ1673744 (study PRJEB41218, sample SAMN15661751) | gut metagenome | host: Homo sapiens | place: Canada: London | collected 2015-08-20/2019-03-30 | study: EMG produced TPA metagenomics assembly of... | reverse complement strand
TGGACAGTGAAAATGTCCATGAATCGGAGATCTGGATGAGGAAAAATGGTGGACAGGGCGAGATTCGAACTCGCGGCCTCTACCATGCCAAGGTAACGATCTTCCAACTGATCTACCTGCCCAGCAAAACCGTTGATATATTACTTATAGATAAACTTTTCTATCCACGGAGTCACGTCAGGAACCAATCTGAACGCGATCGGGGGCGTCCGTTATAACGTACCCGTGCCATTACCGCCCCATGGGATACAGCAGGACCACGGTCATCCTGGCGGCGGTTCTGGCGGTGGTGTGCGTCGCCGGGACCGTGACCGCATTCGGAATAGGCCAGGTCCTCCAGGACGACGTCACGTATCCAATCTATGAGGTCTCCGGCACCCTGGCCGACGGCTCGCCCGCGACCGGGACCGCCACATGCACCGACACGGGGGAGTCCGAGAGCGCATCCGTCCTGCGCTTCGAGTACACCCTGACCTCTGGCGGCTCCGAGGTCACTCTGGAGTCGTACCTCATAATGGTCGGTGACAGGCCGGCGGACATCTACACTGCCGTCGGCACCGGCGTTACCCTCGGCCAGGATGTCACACTGTGGAGGGACCCCGACAGGGGGTTCACCTACCGCATAGCCGAGGACGGCAGGGTCCTGGGGATCGACATCTCCGAGGGCGGCGTCACGGCCGCGGCGGTTCAGTCGCCGTGAACCAGGAAGAAGTCCTCCACGTCCAGGTCGGTCCAGTAGTACCCGCTGGCGAACATCTCGAAGTACTCGGTGAACAGCTCCTCGTAGTCGAGGCCGATGCCCTCCGCCACCTCGGGGTACATGGTGCAGACGTAGAACGCCATCTCCACGATGTACAGCGGGCTGTTGCCCATCTCCCTGGCCATGCCCAGGTAGCGGACGTCCAGGCCCACATTGTCGAAGACCTCCGCGTCCGCGGCCAGGCACTCCGCCAGGTCGTACTGGTGCCTCATCCCGTCGTGGGCGTTGTCCACCAGGTAGATCACACCGTCCCTCTGGTGATCCAGCATCAGGACCGCGATCTGCTCCGCATCCAGGTTCTGGTAGTTCCTGTCCAGGACCGGGCTGTGCTGCCCCACCGCGTCCACCCCCACCCACTCCGCGTGGATGTTGTTGGTGTTGTCCAGGCCGGTTATGCTGTACGTCCCCAGGGAGTACAGCGCGGAGGTGCGGGTCATGATCATCGGCATCCTCTCGTCCTCCGGGATCGAGGACGTCGCCTCCTCCATGAGGTCCAGCAGGCGGTCGTGCCAACCCAGGTACCCGTAGGTCTTCGCCATGTCCCCCTGGAGCAGGTAGGCCTGCATCAATATGGAGCGGTCGATGTTCTCGTTGGGTATGTCCACCCCGCTGTTGTCGGCGGTGGACACGAACATCACATCGATTCCGACGGGGTTCAGCTTCGACGGGGACTGGGCGTCCGCGTTGGCGTCGCAGTAGCCGACCACGTACACGTCGATGTCCGCGGCGATCATGGTCTCGTAGTTGGGGGTCTCCGTGGCCCCGAAGGACCCCACCTGGGAGAACCTGTCGCTCATCTCGTCCCAGTAGTTGGAGATGGTGTCGTCCACCAGCACCACCTTGTCGATCAGCCCCACCAGGTCCGCCACGTACGCGCCGCTGCAGTATCCTATGGCTATCCTCTCAACCGGCCATGTGACCGAGGCCACCCGGTAGTAGTTGTCCACGTAGAAGACGCGCATGTCGTCGCCGTCGATCAGCCTCTGGATGTACTCCAGATCCGCGGCGTCCACCTTCCCGTCGCAGTTGGCGTCGGAGAGGACGGTCGGCTCGTTGTAACCCGCCAGCACGCCCATCAGGTACTCCAGGTCGTCGGCGTCGATGTCGTCGTCCTCGTCGGCGTTGCCGTAAACCCAAAGCCTCGACGACGGGCTGGGGAAGCCCTCCTCGTCCAGCGTCAGACCTACGGTCAGGCCGACCTCCGGGTCCCCTGACTGCACGTGGTACCTCCCGTTCTCCGCCCGGACCCACACCAGGGCGGCGGAGAGGACCACCAGGATCACGACTGCCACCGCGGCGGCCTTCCTGACGTTCATCGCCGGTCCCCCGCCAGGAGGATGACGTGGGGCCTCCCCTCCACGTCCACCACCCTGGACTCCACGCCGTACACATGGCGGATGTTCGGTTCGGTCATCACGTCCCATGCGGTCCCGTCGGCGAAGACGCCGCCGTCGGAGACCATCACCACCCTGTCAGCGAAGGCCGCGGTCAGGTTGAGGTCGTGGCACACCATCAGCACCACCACCCCGCTGTCCCTTGCGTAGCCCCTCAGGAAGCGCATGACCTCCATCTGGTGCTTGACGTCGAGGTTCGAGGTGGGCTCGTCCAGGATCAGGACCCTGGGCTCCTGGGCCAGGCCCCTGGCTATGAGGACCTTCTGGACCTGGCCGGAGCTCAGCTCCGACAGGTCCCTGGAGGACAGCCCCTGGAGGCCCAGGGCGCACATGGCCGCGTCGGCCACCTCCAGGTCGCGGTCGGAGTTGGCCCACTGGGCGAAGGGGAACCTGCCCATCAGGACGGTCTCCGCCACCGACGACCTGAATACCGTGTCCATGCGGTTGGGCACGAAGGCCATCTTCCTGGCCAGGTCCAGCAGGCGCATGGAGAGGACGTCCTCCCCGTCCAGCGTCACGCTCCCGGCCTTCGGCCTGAGGATCCTGTTCAGGCACTTCACCAGGGTGGTCTTCCCCACCCCGTTGGGCCCTATGACGCAGACCAGCTCGGCGCGGTCCAGGGTCAGGGACACGTCCCTCAGGACCGGCTCGTCGCCGTACCCGAAGGTCAGGCCCTCCACCCTCAGCTCGGTCATCTCCAGGCCTCCTTGCTGCTGCGCAGTATCAGGAGGATGAACACCGGCCCGCCGATGCACGCGGTGATCACTCCCACCGGAAGCACCGAGTCGGCCAGCACCCTGGACGCCATGTCCGCCAGGATCAGGAGCATCGCACCCAGCACCCCGGCCGCCGGGACCAGGTACTTGTTGTCCGAGCCCACCACGATCCTGGCTATATGCGGGGCCACCAGGCCCACGAATCCTATCACGCCGGTGAAGCTCACCACGGTCGCGGCCACCACGGTGACCAGGATCAGCAGGAGCAGCCTCTCCCTGTCCACGTCCACGCCGAGGGTCCTGGCGCTCTCGTCGCCGGTGCCCATGACGTTCAGCCTGTTGGCCATCAGCTGCACTATCAGCGAGCCGGCGGCGGCCACCACCAGGATCAGCAGCAGGTTGTCGTATGTCAGGTTGCCCAGCGTCCCCACCATCCAGTTGTAGACGTTGGAGAGGTCGTCCGGGTCTGCGACTATCATGAACAGCTGGGTCAGCGCGTTGAACATGTACATCAGCGCCGTGCCGCACAGGATCATCATTGTGGGCGTGGCCCTCCTCACCCTGCTCATCAGCAGGATCACGGCCATGGGTATGAGCGCGAACACGAAGGCGTTCACCACCACCCCTCCGCCGGAGACCAGCTCCACGCCCACGATCATGGCGACGGCGGCACCGAACCCCGCGCCGGAGGATATCCCCATGGTGTACGGGTCCGCCAGCGGGTTCTTCAGGATGCTCTGCATCGCCGTGCCGCACACGGCCAGCGCGAACCCGCATATCACCGCGCCGAGGATCCTGGGCAGCCTGTTGTCCAGCACTATCCAGGCGTCGGTGGCGTTCTCCGGGGGCATGTTGACTATCGCGTCCCAGATGATGCCGTAGACCTGGGACATGGTCAGCGGGTAGGTCCCCAGGGTCACGGAGTAGCCCACCAGCAGCAGGCACGCCACGGCGCAGACCGATATGAACAGCAGCCTGCGCACCAGGGTGCGGCGGTAGGAGCCTCTGAACTCGGAGGGCTGGCTCTGGTCTGGCATCGGCACACCGTCTCACTTGGTGACGCAGATGAAGAACGTGCTCGGGAGGTAGACGGTCTCGCCGTCGACGACCACCCTGTATGAGTCCCTGCCGTCGGTGTCCACGACGATGTTCTTTGCCCCCATCTCGATGAGGTTGTCCACGTCCCACTGGGGGCGCCTCTCCCTGCTGAGGGGGAGCTGGCGGGCGATGTCCTCCATCACGCGGACGTCCACGCCGTCGATGTGCCTGTGCTCCTCGGTCTGCCTCTCCTCCCTCTCGGGGGCGTCGGCGTACTCGCTGTCGTAGAGGTACAGGTAGTGGTTGCCGTCGAAGACCATGAGCTTGCCGCCGGGCCTGACCACCCTGAGCCACTCGCGGTAGGCGCCCCTGGGGGACTCCAGGTCCCACACCAGGTTCCTGGAGATCACCACGTCGAAGGAGTCGTCCTCGAAGTCCAGGTGCTGGGCGTCCATCCTGTGGAACTCGGCGTCCACGCCGTGCCTCGCGCAGTTCTCCCTGGCCTGCTCCAGCATGGCCTCGGTGTAGTCCACCGCGGTGACGCTGTGGCCCTCCCTGCCGAGGATCACCGGGAAGAAGCCGGGGCCGCAACCCACGTCTAGGATCCTCAGGCTCCCGCCCTCGGGCAGGTGCCTCTCTATGATCCCGAGCCAGTGCCTGTAGCGGCCGTCCTCGACCGTCTCCATGACGGATTCGGAGTATCCGCTGGCCCTCTGCGTCCAGTAGCCCTCTATCTTCCCGAGTTTGGATTCCATGGTCCTCGTCGGTAACACGAATTCTGATTTAATAATATTACGTATGCACGAATGGGAAAAAGGTGTGAACAGTCCCTTCCGAGGGGGTCACAGGGGCTTCACGGCGGTCACGGTGAAGTGGTTGTTGGTCAGCCCGTGGGCCAGGTACCTCATGCCGTGGAGCACCTTCTTCTGGACGTCGTCGATCACGCGGATGTCCCTGAAGCCCGCGGCCTCCAGCATCCTGACGTCGTCCCTGGGGCGCACGGCGCAGGACGACCACAGGTCCATGTCCAGCTCGGACCTCTCCGTCTCGGTCTTGGAGCGGCCCTTCTCCAGCCTCACGAACATGGAGGACACGCCGCACCTCACCGGGGTCATGCGGGGGTCGTTGAACCAGTCCCCGTCGGTGTAGACCAGCCTGCACCCGGGCTTCAGCACCCTGTACCACTCGGAGATCACCCTCTCCGGGTCGGGCACCGTCCAGAGCATGTAGTCGCTGACCACGGCGTCGAAGCGGGAGTCCTCGAAGGGCAGGTCCATGGCGTCGGCCTGCATGAAGTCTATGTCCAGGCCGTTGTCCGCGGCGTTGCGGACGGCATGCTCCAGCATCCTGTCGGAGAGGTCCACCGACGTGAGCCTGTGGCCCATGTCCGCCAGCTGCATCGACACTATCCCGGGGCCGCAGCCCACGTCCAGGATGTCCAGCGGCTCGCTGCCCAGGATGGACGAGAAGTGGTCCTGCCAGGCACGCCTCTCGCGCTCCAGCGAGAAGCCCCTGACCACGAAGTCGTTGTAGTCCGAGGAGCGGACGTCCCAGTGCCTCTTGATAGCGTCCATCGCGCTTCAGGATGGTGAGTAATACTTATATTGATTTCGTAACACCCGGGGACGCGCGGGGGAACCCGGACGATGTCCGAATCACGGATTCAGGAGAAGTCGCGGCGGAGGTCGGTCTGGAACCTGTGGACCTCACCGGGGATGTTGGTGGGGTACCTGCCGTTGACGCAGGCCAGGCAGAGGTCCCTGTCCTTGAACCCGATGGCCTCGACCAGCCCCTCGATGCTGATGTACCCGAGGCTGTCTGCGCCGATGATCTGCCTGATCTCCTCCACGCTGTGGCTGTTGGCGATGAACTGGTCCCTGGACTTCATGTCGACACCGTAGTAGCACGGGGCTATGATGGGCGGGCTGCCCACACGCACATGGACCTCTTTCGCTCCTGCCTTGCGGAGCATTGCGATGAGCTTCTTCAGGGTGGTGCCCCTGACGATGCTGTCGTCGACGATCATGATGCGCTTGCCGTTGACGGTGCTCTTGATCGGGTTCATCTTCATGGAGACGGCCGACTCCCTCTGCTTCTGGTCGGGCATGATGAAGGTCCTGTCGGCGAAGCGGTTCTTCATGAACCCTTCCTCGTAGGGGATGCCTGTGGCGCATGAGTACCCGATGGCGTGTGCGCGTCCGGAGTCCGGGACCGGCATCACCAGGTCGACGTCCGCCGGGCACTCCCTGGCGAGGATCTCCCCGATCTTCCTGCGGACGGCGTAGACCTCCTGTCCGTCTATTATGGAGTCGGGTCTGGCGAAGTAAACCCACTCGAACATGCAGTATGCCTTGGGATGCTCGGCCGGCGGGGGGTAGATCTTGAAGGTGTCCTTGGTGATCTCGCAGATCTCCCCGGGCTCGATGTCCCTGATGAGCTCTCCCCTGAGGGCGTCGATGGCAGCGCTCTCGGAGACCGCTATGTATCCGCCGTCTATCTTCCCGAGGCAGAGCGGCCTGAAGCCGTACATGTCGCGGATGGCGAAGAGACGGTCGTTGATGAGGATTGTCAGTGAGAAGGCTCCGTCGAGCTCGCCCATCGCGGCCCTGATGGCCTTGACGGGGTCGTTGTACATGGTCATGTACTTCCCGAGAAGCTTGGTTACGAGCTCGCTGTCCGAGTCGGTGAGGAAGGTCCAGCCCTCATTCATGTACTTGTCCTTGAGCTCGGCGAAATTGGTTATGTCGCCGTTGTGGGCAACCGCGACGGTACCGAAGTTGGTCATGACCGTCAGAGGCTGTGCATTCTGCACGCTCTTCGAACCAGTCGTCGAGTACCTGACGTGCCCAACGCCGACGTGGCCCAGGAGGGTCTGGATCTCCTCCTTCGGCAGTGCGATCGTCACAAGGCCGTTGCCTTTGACTGTCTCGATGGTGCTGCCGTTGAAAACCGAGATCCCAGCGCTCTCCTGGCCGCGGTGCTGGATGATCATAAGGGCAGTGTGCAGAGCAGACGCGACATCGAAATCGGCGCTGATTCCGACCACGCCGCAGCTGTGTTCCGGCCCTGTCATATGATCGCCTTAGTCGCGGATCTTAGCCCAGTTGTAGGACCTGATGGTCGCGGTCTTGCCGTATCCGCAGGAGGCGCATACGCCTTTCCTGACGTGGTACGAGCGCTTGCCGCACCTGCGGCAGGGGATGTGCGTCTTGAACTTGTTGTGCCTTCCCTGTGCCGGTGTTCCCTTTCCCATGATCAATCACTCCTCTTATGGTGAAATGTAAATTACATTGTCCCCGCGGACAATCACAACGTTCAGCCTTCTCCTCAGCTGTCCGTCGGCGTACTCCTCGGCGTTCCTGAGCACCACGTTCATGTGGGGGTCGTATCCATCGAGGACCCCGCGGTACTCCTTCCTGCCTTTGAGCTCAACCATGACGTTCTTGCCGACCGCCTGGTTAAGGACGCTGAGAGGCTTCATCATTGTGGCTACCTCTGACACGATACGGGATTCACTATAAGAAGCTTACGAGTTCAGATATATACTCGCCCGCGTGAAGTGCATCACACGAAGGCCCCGATCGTTGGTGCGTCCAGACGGTCCATGTCGTAGAATATTATGGCCTCCCTCACGGCGTCCGCACCGCATCCGATGCCCATGAAGTGGTCCAGCATGGACATCCTCCAGAGCAGGTCCATCACCGTGACGGAGAGGCATCCGTAGTACGCGTTGGACATGTCGTCCTCGTACCCGTTCTCGTCCATGAGCGCGAAGACGCTCCCCATGAAGCTGTCCCTGCCGTTCAGGGTCTGGATGTACTCCGAGAGGACGTGCCTTCCGGCCGCATCCGGTATCCTCAGCCTGATGTCCATCGGGTCGGCCTCCCCTTTCATGTGGAGGTCCCCCTCGTCGTCCATGACGTTCCAGACGACCTTCTCCTCGGATGCCATGAACATGTTCCAGTTCCACTGGCTGTCGCAGTAAACCGGGACACTCAGGGGATCGCTGGAAGACATGGACTCCAGGGCGGAGTCCCTCCCCGCCTCCTCGAGGGACGGTATATCCAGGTTGCGCTCCGGCTGTATGCCTGCGAGGGACATGAGCGGCTCTATCTGCGCCATGTCCATGATGCGGCTCAGGTACGCCAGGTCCGTGAACATGGAGAGGTTCTCCGAGACGGACATCCTGAGACCCGACGGGACGGCCATGACGCCTGCCTCCCTGCAGTTGGCGTAGAACTCGCGGTACACCGCGGTCGACTCCTCCAGCGCGGACACGATCCTCCTGTCCGCCCTGGCGACGAGGTCCTTCGCCTCCGACAGGGCGTCGACTCCCGTGCCCGTCCAAGCGCCCCTGCACGACAGGTCCAGCTCGACCTTGATACGGTCGCTGGCGTAGAGATGGAACGGGAACTGCCTGCAGTATGCGGTCCTGTGGTCGTATACCCTGCACCTCCTCCCGTCCAGGAAGACGCACGACCCGCAGCCCTTCTTAAGCGCGAGCGCGAAGTACGGCTCGGGGCCCTTCGCCTTGACCAGGGCGTCCGGGTAGTTTGTGCGGAAGAACGCACGCTCCTCAGGGAGCACCTCCGGCTGGCACAGGCAGCACATGCCGCACTCGCTGGGGCAATCGACTTTCCTTCCGGTAACCTCGGAGTAATCCACTTCGTAATCAGCCACAGACATCCCTCCCGAGGGGCTCTCCGCAGAACTCCCCGTCCTCCACCTGCACCTCGCCCCTGACCATAACCGTTTCGGGGAACACGGCGCCGAACCCCCCGTACGGGGAGTGCCCGCATCTGCTGTGGAGGCTCCTGACGTCGATGACGGACGAGTTCCTCATGTCGAAGACCAGGAGGTCCGCGTCGTAGCCCACAGCGATCCTCCCCTTGGGGACCGAGAACAGCCTTCCGGGGTTCTCCGCGCCCATGCGCACGGCCTGTGCCATGGGGATTACATCCCTGCGGACCATGTCCATCACCATCGGCATCGTGGTCTCCACCCCGGGAATCCCCCCTGGGGCCGCGTCGAACTCCTGGGCCTTCTCCTCAGCGGTGTGCGGAGCGTGGTCCGATCCGAACATGTCTATGTCCCCGGACAGGAACCTTCTGAACAACCTGTCGCGGCAGTCTATGTCCCTCAGCGGAGGGTTGACCTTGTATTCGGCGCCCGGGAAGCGGTCGACCTCGAACATCATGTGGTGCATTGTGACTTCGGTCGTGAATCCGGCCGCCTTCGCCATGTCGAGACCTTCCGGCGTCGTCAGATGGCATATGTTGATCCTGGATCCCCCGAAGTTGGAGGCCAGCCTGCGTATGGCAGTCCACTCGGCCTCGGCAGGACGGTTCCTGAGATGGTCCCGGGTGCAGCCCTCCGCCTCCCGCGATATGAGATGGTCGTCCTCCGCGTGGACGCTCATCCTCTTGCCCGTGGCCAGAACGTCCCTGACCGCAGGGATCATCTCCTCGTCGTCGTCCAGCAGTATGTTCCCGGTCGTGGATCCCATGAAGAGCTTGAACGCTGGGACCAGGGGGGCGATCATGCCGGCGTTGACATTGGCGGTGACTGCCGCGAACAGACCGTAGTCCACGTTCGCCCTGCCCCTGACGGACGCCTTCTTGTCCAGAAGCGTCTGGACATCGGTGACCGGGGGCTTGGTGTTGGGCATGTCGAGGACGCACGTCACTCCGCCGTGGACGGCGGCCATCGTCCCCGTGTCGAAAGTCTCCTTGTTCGTCATACCGGGGTCGCGGAAGTGCACGTGCGGATCCATGAAACCCGGCAGGATTATCCTGCTTGATCCGACGTCCACTCTCTCGTCGCCTCCCGACACTAGTCTCCCGACGGTCACGATCTTCCCGTCGCAGATCCCGATCTCGGCGTATCTCAGCTCACCGTCGATGAAGGCTCTTCCCTCTATGACGCGCTCTATGTCCATGTCATCCCTCCACGACATCTCCGCGAGGGGATGTCTCCTTGTATATCTCTCCGCGGAACGAGCTTATGGTGACACCGGGGTAGGTCCATGCGTCCGGAGGCAAGCCTGCCTTCATGGACAGGTGCGCCAAGTACTCCTCCGCGTCCCAGCCCCACTCCACGGGGACCTGCGGGAGCAGGAGTCCCCGGTTCCCGCGGTATTCTATGATAAGCCCGTCGCGTCCGACCACGACCTCCGAAAGCAGCTCCGCCGGGCTCCCCGCCCGGATCCTCTCGGGGACCGTCAGCACTGTCACCTCCACGGTCACGCGGTCGACCTCGTCCTCCCCCAGGTCGGGGAAGCGCGGGTCGTGGCATGCCGCCCTGGCGGCCTCCTCTATTGCCCGCCCGAGCTGGAAGAAAGGCATCGGATAGCCTATGCATCCGCGCAGCTCGTGGCCAGGATGGGTGCTGAGGGTGACGAACGCGCCGGACTCCTCCATGAAACGGGCATCGGACGCCACGTTGTCGAACCGTGTCCCGAGGACCTCGGAGTCTATGGCCGCCCTGGCGAGCCCCACCGCCTCCGATCCGAAGGACATCGGATCACTCCGACTTCGTGTAGTCCGTGACCTTGATCTCCGAGGGGCCTTCGGAGGGCTCGTCCCTGTTGATCTCGACCTTCTGGACCTTCGACCTTCCGCACTGGTCGTTGGCCTTGCAGGCGCTGTCCTTCCAGTTCCTCTCGGTGCTCCCGGCCGCCTCCCTGACGAAATCCGGGACGGGGGCCTTCTGCATCATCGCGGACAGGCCCATGAAGAGCTCCATCCCCATGGCCATGAAGTGCTTCTGGACCTCGGGGTCCATGAACATGGAGTACGTGGCTTTGGCGAAATCCTCCGCCTTCGCCCTGGCATCGTCGACGACGTGCGCGGCCTCGTGCGCGGCATCCCTTCCTGCGGATGCCACCTCTATGACGCCCTCCTTCTGGAGGACCATGATCTTCTCTATGAGATCCCTGTTCTTAGCGACGAAATCCTGGAATTCCTCTTCGGTGCCTGCCATGGTCAGTCCCTCTTGAACTTGATAACGAGCTCATCATCCTTGAAATCTGCCCCGACGACCTGTTCGTGGACCATCGCATCCGGCAGCTGGATGTTGCGCTTCTGGCTGCCGACATGCACCATCACGGTGCTCTGGTCGATGCGGAAGAGCTCCACGTTGCTGCTGTCCACGAAGGGCATCTTCATGACTATCTTGTCCACGCCGCCCTCGGTGACGAACGTCATCGGGCTCCTGTCGGAGTAGATCTTGTAAGGGTCCTCCTCGCCGTAGATCATGTCGGCCATGAGCTTCAGCTTGTCGAGTCCGCGGAGCTCGGTCCTCATCATCTCGCAGTACTTGATCTCCATCGGATCGAAGGCGTGGTGTATGAGCTCCATGTTCTCCTTCTGCTCCTCGAGCTTCTCCTTGAAGAACCCGCCCTCTCCAGCCTCCTCGGGCAGGACCCTGTTGACGATGAGGGTCTCGACGTTCTTGTTGTAGAGGCACAGGTACGTGTACGCGCGCATGGTCTCCCTGATGACCATCTTCTCCGGGTTGAGAACGAGCCTCACGGTCGTCCTATTGGGGTCCTCGAGCAGGATCTTCACACGGTCCATGTTGTCCTTGATGTCACCGACGCTCTCCAGGACCTCGTCGGACGGCAGGGGCATGTCCATGATCTTCCCGACGGTGGCCCTCGCGATGTGGAGCAGCTTCTTGATCATACCGAACCCCTTGTCCAGGTACCAGTTGGTCACGTCGGGGAAGCTGAGCAGCCTGAGAGTCTCGCCGGTCGGCGCGGTGTCCATGACGATGACGTCGTACTTGCCCTCGTCCTCGAACTGGTTGACGTAGAATAGCGCCGAGATCATCTCCATGCCGGGCATGATGGCCATCTCCTCTGCCGATATCTCGCCCATTCCCTGGGAGAGCATGAACGCGGCGACGTAGTTCTGGATGTCCTTCCATTTCGTCCGCATCTCGTGGATTATGTCTATCTCGAGCGCGTCCAGATTGGGTCTGACGTTCTTGATGTCCGTGCCCAGATCCATGTCGAGGGAGTCCCCCAGGGAGTGGGCGGAATCGGTGCTCATCAGAAGGGTCCTGTATCCGAGTTCGGAGAGCCTGTATGCCGTGGCCGCAGAGGTGGAGGTCTTCCCGACCCCGCCCTTGCCTGTGTAGATGATGAGCCTCATGATTCGATGACTGACGAAGCCCTATTTAAAATCAGATTGGAAATCGTCCGCCGTCCCCGGGACTGCATCCTGACATGCCGATTCCAGACAATTTCAATCATATCAAAGAACAATGAACCTGACAAACACTATCATTAAACGGCTAGGTCACGAAAAATGGCCAAGAGATCCTCACCTGGAGCACATAATTCTCTGAGCAAAGAAAGGAAAAAAGTTATCGCGACACAGCATGCACTGAGCCGAGATCCAAACAATCCCATTTGCTTGTACTCGTCATCAAACTCCATCTCTGCGCTCAACTCCGAATACACCGAGTTGTGCTCACCATGTCCGCCCCGCAGTGCTCCACGCCAGAGACCAAGTGGAATCAGACGCTGGAGTCGAACCATCAATCAGAAGATGGTGCGGACAGGTGCCGGATGTATGCCCTCCTCGAGGTCGGGGCATGGTCTGGATTCAATCGTCGTGAAAAGGGACATGTCTGCAGGATGGACGTGGCAGGCTCGTTGCATAATCGCAATTAAATATAGCAACCATGTTGACCTCCTGCCGGTGAGGTCAGTCCTGGGTTCCCGTGGATTGACAGGCCCGGTGAACCGTGGAACCGAATATGCCCATCGAGGCTCCGGCAGGAGGGAAAGTATGTTTTCCTTTTTCCGGTACCCGTGCGGCGGGTTCCGGCTTGTGATCACAATCGGCGGATTGACCGTCGTGATCGATTGGTCATAAAGTGGGTTGTGATGGATTGACGCCCCTAAGACGCCCGGTCCCGATTCCTCGGGGCCGTTATCCTCATCAATTCAGTTGTCTGCTTTTTATTTAAGGTTGTCTGACGTCTGCATCCAGTTCCTCTTTGAATACCCGCAAGACCTTCGATTACAGTGCCCTCGTTCCGAACCCGGAGGGTATAGAACAGCCCTCCGACGATAGCCAGACATGCGAAGAAATGGAAGATGGTGCCGGGAATGGGGTTCGAACCCATGACCTTCGGATTTCCCTGGAAGAGGTCTATATGACCAGAACCCTATGAGTCCGACGCTCCACCAGGCTGAGCCACCCCGGCCTTAGACGGGTGGATTGGCTTGTAGTTTATATTGGTTTCTGTCAGGCGAGAAACGTCCGACCAGGATGATGTGTAGAATGATGGAAAGATGTTTTCAGGAGGGCCCTGAAGGGCCCCCTGGGATCACTCCTCGGCCTTCTCCTCAGCGGGGGCCTCGGGCTCCTCTGCCTCGGCGGCGGGCTCCTCGGCGGGCTCCTCAGTAGAGGCCTCCTCGAACTCCTCGTCCTCAGCGGGCTGCACATCGGCGGCGGGCATGATGGACTCGGGCTCTCCCTCTCCGACGGCGAGGACCTCGGACTTGCGGATCTCGATCCTCTTGATGGGGATGATGATGCGGCAGGCCCTGGCCAGCTCCTTGGCGAGGTCTCCGGAGACGATGTCCTTGACGATCTCGGAGAGGGTCCTCTCCTGTCCGATGGCGACGAGGGTCTCTCCGATGACCCTCCTCATGGCGTCCTCCTGGGAGGACTGGATGCGCCTGTCGGCGATGGACATGGTCTTGATCCTGTAGGTGAACCCGTCCTTGGTGACGATGTCGACGACGTGGTCGGTCTTGGTCTTTCTCCTGCGGGTCAGCCTCCTGACGTAGTCGCTGGTCAGGTCGTGGCCGATGAATGCGGTCTTGGCGTCGTGTCCGTCGACGGATGTGACCTTGAACTTCAGCTTGATGTGCATCTTGGAGAAGTCCCCGGTGAGGTCCTGCACGGTGACCTCGACGGTACGTCCGATGACGAACTCGGGGTCTGCAGAGGGGGTCTCTCCGATCTCGGACTCGTTGAACATGCGGGGAGCGTGGATCTTGTACCACTCTTTCGCCTTCCACTTGTCCTTCACCTTGCGGCCTGCTGCGGCCTTGACTTTCTTTGCGGGTGCCATTTCTATGACTCCTTTTACTGGACGTTGGGATTCGATGATTGTATTAAAAGCTATGCTGGAGAGTGAAAAAATGAGCGCACTCAAAAACACACATAGCCAGACATTCTGTACTTATCATATAAAGGAATTATTTATCCTGATTGGATTAGTACCGCTTATATTTTAATTTAACCTGAATTTTCTAAGAGTTGAAACGCCACGGACAGGGCACCGGGGATGACGGGGAGACGGATGGGAACAGGCGGAGAAGCGAGGAAAAATGTGGAGGGGCGGATGCCCCTCCTGGGTGGATTGGGGTTTATCAGAGGGTCACGGGGGTGACGTGCGCGGAGAGAGCGAGGTCCTCTGCGGTCATTCCCATGGCCAGTCCGTAGAGCTGGGACAGGTGCAGGACGGGGATGTTGTATCCGAGCTCCTTCTGCACTCCGTCGAACTGCAGGTGGCAGAACGGACAGACGTCGATGATGTACTGGGCACCGGACTCCTTCATGTTCTCGAGGTTGGTCTCGGTGAACTTCTTGGCGACGTCTCCGAAGGCGGCCTTGAGTCCTCCTCCGGCTCCGCAGCACAGCATCTTCTGCTTCCTGGGCATGCTCTTGGCACCGGTGGCCTCGATCAGCTCGTCCAGGATCTTGGGGTCCTCGGGGTCGTCGACGCCCTTGATGTTGCTGGGCTTCAGGAAGTGGCATCCGTAGAAGGCAGCAACCTGATAGGACAGAGGGTTGGTGATCTTGGCCTTGATTCCCTCGATTCCGACCTCCCTGTACAGGACCTCGGCGAAGTGGTAGACCTTGGTGGTTCCCTTGTACTCCATTCCGATCTCCTTCAGGACCTCGTTGACCTCGGCCAGGAGCTTCTCGTCGTGAGCGAGCTCGTGGGCGGCGTCGAACAGGGATCCGTAGCATCCGTTGCAGATGGTGAGGATCGGGAGACCCTGCTTCTCGGCGAGGGCCAGGTTCCTGGCGGCAGCTGCGAGCCAGGTCTTCTTGCTGAACGCCCTGATGACTCCGGGGGCGGGGCAGCAGCTAGCATCCTGGAGGTCGACGAGCTCGACTCCGAGGGCGGCACAGACCTCCCTCGTGGACTTCTCGATTCCAGGGTACCTGAGGGGTGCGATGCATCCGAGGAAAAACGCGTATTTTGCCATGAGAATCACTCCGTAATCTTGTCGAATCCCGTGAGAGTCAGGATCTTGTCGAGGTCGGCCTTTGCCTTGTCGTTGGAGAGAACGGTGGGCGGGATGCCGGGAAGTCCGATCTGCTCCCTGAGGGCGGTGATCTTGTCCTGGACGGAGACGGTGTGTCCGTACTTGGCCAGGTTCTTGGCAGTGTTCTTGTGGTTCTCGTACATGTGACCCTCGGCGACTGCAATGTTCCTGAGAGCGATGATGATGTCCACGATGGGGACCTGCCTGGGGCACCTCTCGACGCAGGTGTAGCAGGTGCTGCACTCCCACAGCTCCTCGCTGTTGACGATCTCCTCCTTCATTCCAAGCTGAGCCATCCTCATGAGTTTCCTGACCCTGTAGGATGTCCTCCTTCCGGAGGGGCATCCGGCGGTGCAGGTTCCGCACTGGAAGCACATCTTGACTTCCTCGCCGCCGGCTGCGGCGATCTCTTTGGCGAAATCGGGGTTGGGCGTTACCATAGTTATCGACGCAGAAACCTGTTTGATGATATTTAATATGGACAGTTAATGCCGCAATGGTGTTATCCTATTGGATAAAACACCGGGATCAGATGTTCCTGGCTATCAGCGCCTTTATGACCCTGGACACGGTCCTCGTCTCCTCGCGGTAGATCGCCGTGATGGCATGGCGCAGCATCTTAGGATCCACAGCGCTCTTCAGCCTGAGGTTCCTCCTGGTCAGCATGAACTCGTCGATGAAGAAGCTCTTGTTCGACCCGAGGAGCTCTGGGAGGGAGAACGTCTCGGAGTCGATCGTGTACTGCCTGTCCTCCGAATCCAGATACATGAACGCGACCCTCTGCGCACCGTACTTGTAACGGATGAACGAGGGCCCGTTGTCGACGAGCACCATGCCCATGTATCCGATCTCCTCCATCTGGAACTCCTCCGCGTCGAAGAGGTACAGCGGGTCGTCGATGATCGCCAGGTCCGCACGGTCCTCGCGCATCATGCGGATGTTGTACTGGTCGTCCGAGACCACTATGTTCGCCCCCGGGATCTTCAGAGACGATATCACGGACATCGTCAGGTCCTCGGTGACGGGGCTGCAGCACACGGTGAACCCCCGCTCGGTCTCGCAGCGATGGTCCATGGACCGTGCCAGGGACGCGATCCTCTCCCCCTGCTCGGTCAGGGTCGACCCCCCGGGCGTGGTCTTGAGGACCGGTTCGCCGACCGCTTCCTCGATGACGCGCATGTACTTGTGGAGGACTGGCACGGATATCCCCAGCCTCCTCGCGGCGGCTGTCTGGCTCCCCGTGTCCTGTACCGCGAGGAGGGCCTCCAGCTGACGGGTGGTGATCGTCTTGCCGTTGATGGTCTGCGAGTTCCGGACCGTTATGTCCATGCCGCATAGCAGTGTTATCCTCGGAGATAACACCTGCGGAGTATCGCATGGGGTGTTGGGCGTCGCGGACGGCCGCTGACCGACGAAGCCGAAAAGTATCAGAACGGGGATGGCTGACCCACGGATGGGCGGGGACGGCGCTGCCGCACGCCCGCCGATGCGATTTGCGAAGGAGGTACCCCGGTGACAGGCGTGGACAGAGATGCAGAGATCGTCGTCGTGGGACTCGGAAGCCCGATAATGTGCGACGACGCCGTCGGGCTCCGCGTTTCGGAGGCGATCGAGGCCATGGGCCTCGAGAACGTGGACTGCTGCCAGGAGGCGGTCGGGGGGCTGGACATCCTGCCTGTAATACACGGATACAGGTACGCCATAATAGTCGACGCCATCCAGACCGGGAACTACGGCCCCGGGACGGTCATGCTGTTCTCCGAGCGCGACTTCGACGAGGCCATCGCCCATGCGGCGTCGCATGACGTCAACCTACCCACGGCGATCAAGATCGGCCGTCAGATGGACCCGGACATAATGCCTGAGGAGGTCAGGTTCGTCGCCATCGAGGTCCAGGACATCAAGACGGTCACCGAGACCATGACCCCCGAGGTGGAGGGCTCCGTGGAGAGCGCCGGCAGGGCGGTGCTCCACATCATGGAGGAGCTCACAGGGTCAGCGCCGAGGCGTCGTACTTCCTGATCTCCCTGTTCCCCTTGCCGAGGACGACCGTGTTCAGGCGGTCCGCCCTCAGAAGGTCGTCGGCTACGCGCATGACGTCATCCTCCGTGACGGCGTCTATCCTCGACAGACGCTCCTCCAGGGTCTCTGTGGCACCGTTGAGCATGTGGTTTACCCCGAGCCTGTAGAGCCTGTGCTCCGTGGACTCCATGCTGCGGACGTTGGCTCCCTTGATGAGCCTCTTCGCCCTCTCCAGCTCGCCCTTCTCCAGCCCCTCCCTCAGGAACTGGGAAATGACCGATGCGACGGTCTCCATCGCCTCTATGACGTTGCCGTCCGTGCACGACATGTAGGATGTAAGCGATGAGGCGTCGCTGTTCTGAGACACCGTGGTGTATATCGAGTACACCAGGGCCTTCTTCTCCCTGACGTTCTGGAACAGCCTGGAGCTCGTGCCGGATCCGAGGACCGCGCTCAGCATGGAGGCGGCCATCCTGTCCGGATGGGATGCGCCGTATGACGGGAACCCCATGGCGACGTGGCAGTGCTCGGCATCGCCCTTGACGAAGCTGTACTCAGACTTCGGGGTCTGCGGGGCGCTGCGGGTGTTCCTGGCGCCTCCCTTCATGGGATCCAGCACCTCCTCGGCCCAGCGGACCGTCTCGTCGACGTCTATGGCGCCGGCGGCGTAGACCGCCAGGTTGGGGATCAGGTACTTCTCCTCGTAGTAGGCGCGGAGGTCTGCGGACGTCAGCCCCGCGACGACCTTCTCGTCGCCGCCCTCGTCCTGGGAGAGGGCGTGGCCCCTCCAGAGCGTGGACTCGAAGAGGTCGTGTATGTAGCTGTCCGGCTCGTTGCGGATCATGCTCAGCTCCTGCAGGACGATCTTCTTCTCGAGCTCGGTGTCCTCCTCGTTGATCTTGGGATGGGCGACTATGTCCCCGACCATGTCCATGGCAGTCGGCGCGGTCTCCTTGATCGTGATCCCGTAGAACGCGGTCATCTCCCTGCCGGTGAACGCGTTGAGCTCTCCACCGGCCCCCTCCATCTCCTTAGCCATCTGGTACGAGTCCCTGGTCTCGGTCTCCCTGAAAACCGTGTGCTCCAGGAGATGCGACAGACCGAATATCTCCGGATGCTCGTCCCTGGACCCGGTGGCGACGCCGATCATGAATGCAGCGCTCTGGCTTCCGGGGATGTTCTCCACGACCACCGGGACTCCGCCGGAGGTGCTGGACGAGGTGATGGTGCTACCGCTCATGGATTCGGATAGAATAGAACTTCTTAAAAAGGTTAACGCCTTTACCCGGAGACATGGCAGTCAAGACCATAAGATACGCGGACATGGGCCTGGAGAACCCGGTCGCAATCATAGGGTTCCCGAGCGTCGGGCTGGTCAGTTCAATCATGGCCAACTACATGGTCGGCCAGCTCGAGATGGGGGCCATCGCGGGGCTATCGTCGCCCACCATGCCGCCGTACTGCCTGATCCACCGCGGGGTGGCGTATCCGCCCGTGAGATTCTACGGGAGGAAGCACACCACCAAGACCGGGAGGGATCTGATCGTCTGCCTGTCGGAGTATGCGCCTAAGCCCGAGGACTGCTACGAGGTAGTCCAGGCCATCCTGTCGTACCTGAACTACGCTGGCTGCCGCGACATCGTATGCCTGGAGGGAACGGCCAGGATGTCGGAGGACGATGTGCCCGTCGTTTGCGGGGTTGGCCCCGGCAGCGACAAGATGATCAAGAAATCCAAATTCGCCCTGATGGAGGGCGGCATGGTCAAGGGCATCACCGGCGTGATGCTCTACGAGGCGCCCACATGGGGGATGGGGATCACATCCATCATGGTGCCGGCCAACCCGAACCTGCCCGACCCCGGCTCCGCCGCGCAGTTCGTACCCGCAATATCCTCGATGATCCCCGGACTGAGACTCAGCACCAAGCCGCTCCTCGGCGAGGCGGAGGAGATCCGCAAGAAGATACAGTCCGACCAGGAGGCTGCCGAGAGGCAGGAGGAGGAGGTCGCGGGGAACCTGTACGGATGAGTCTCCGACCGACGTCATCAATTTATCGGGGAACCCGGATAGGGACGGGCATGGAACTCGTACCCTCCAGATTCTTCATCACGCACAGCTCGGCGGTAAGCAGGACATCCGATCTCAACGCGTTCGACAGAGCGCTCATCTCCGCCGGGATCGGCGAGCAGAACCTCGTGTCCGTGTCCTCCGTCATACCCAAGAACGCCGAACGCGTCGAGATCTGCGAGATGCCCATGGGGGCCGTCACCCACTGCGTCCTGGCCCAGATGAGAGGCACCGAGGGCGAGACCATCGCCGCCGGGATCGCCTACGCCTACAGGAAGGACGGGAAGGGAGGATACGTCGCCGAGGGTCATATCCACGGCTCCGCGGACTCCCTGAAGGAGATCCTGACCTGGAAGATGAACGAGATGTCCGAGATCCGCGGCGTAGAGTTCGAGGAGATCCAGTTCGCCACGGAGGAGCTGGAGATCCCCCTGGATCACTACGGTTGCTGCGTGGCGGCCCTCGTCTTCACGGAGTACCGCTGATGTACGGGCTCACGCTCTGCGGGGTGTGCAGGAGACCCAGGATCGTCGACAGATCGAAATCGGAATCCACCTGCCCGTACTGCAACTGCGTCCAGAAGACAAAGGACCTGTCGTTCTACTTCGAGTCCCCCGACCAGGACGTGGTCCGCGAGGCGCTCTCCCAGGCGACCGGGTTCGTGCCGCCGGACATGGTCAAGAAGAAGCAGAGGATAGCCGAGGCGGACCCCTACTCCACCATGGTCTACAGGTACGAGCACTGCTCCGACCTGGAGGAGAAGATGACGATCCTCGCCGAGGGCCTTACGGCGATCAAGGGCACGTTCACGCTGGACGACGTGAGGGAGGTCGCAGGGGACCGCGCCGAGAAGATGGTCTCGGCCATGCTGGACCGCTGCATCATCTCCGAGGTCAGGGTCGGCGTCTACAGGGCCTGATCACTTCGGAAGGTCGTCGCGCTTCTTGCCCTCCATCTTGAGGACCTCCCTGACGATCTGGGGGAGGCGGATGAGCATCGTGCGGTAGTACAGCACCGCGCCGAATACCAGCGCCACGGCGGCGCAGATGTAGTACGCGACTATTCCCCCAAGCTCTCCTCCCTGGAGGAGGACGGTCAGGAGGATGTTGTAGATTATCAGCGGGATCATCGCCTGAAGGGCGAACTCCATCACCCTGTGCCTGGCGATGCCCTCTCCGACGGTCGTCCCGCACGCTCCGAGCATAAGGGACATGGACACGGAGATGAGCACCAGCACGATGACGGAGGCGTCGAACGTCTCGACCGTGCTGGCCGTGACGAACACGATACCTGTGGACAGCCCGCAGGACATGCCGAGGCCCAGGGCATAGCCGTAGAACACGGAGTCCGACTTCCCCCTGAAGCGCTTCAGGTTCATCACCACGACCAGGACCATCGCCTCTATCGCTGCGAGGGTTACCATGTACACCACGTTGGACGCGAAGCCCATGGCGATCATCGCGAAGAACAGGATCGAGCCGGCGATCATCCCGACTACCAGCAGTATGAAGAACGTTGGATCGCTGAAGAACGGCTGCTCGACCTTCGGATACGTGTAGTTGCGGACCCCCAGGTACATGAGGATCAACGCGGGACCTATGCCCAGCAGCATCGCGAGGCCGAATATCCAATCCATGTGATTGGGATGTGTGGGGGTATTTTAATGCTTGCGGGAGGACCCATCGGACACCCCGTCCATCAGCTTGTCGTAGTAATGGACGACCATGCACGACCTCTCGCACCTGCCGCACGAGTTGCAGCGTTCCGGATCCACCCTCATGCCGCCGGATATGCGGATGGCTCTCCTCGGGCAGCCCTTCTCGCAGATCCCGCACTCCGTGCACATCTGGGCGCGTATGAGGGCCTTCACCGACCTCTCGAAGATCCTCCTGACATTGCCCTCGTCAGGAGCGTTCACGGACACCTGGCCGCCGCCGAACAGCCTCGCCCTGCCGATGGGCAGCCTCAGCAGCGCGATCTCGTACTCGGCGTCGTACCTCACGTCCCCCACCGTGCGGAGGGCGTCGGCCACGTACGAGAAGTCCCTGGCGCGCGGGATCGTGACCACGGCCTCCATGGAGTAGCCCCCTGCGGCACAGGACGAGGCCCCCTTCAGCATCTTCATGGCGGGTCCGGACGCGTTCTTCGGTCTCAGGTCCAGACGCATCTCCTCCGCGAGCTGGACCATCTTGGGCGGAAGGACCTTCCAGCGCCAGAACCCCGAGTCCACGTACTCCTCCGGGAGACCCCTGGATTCGGCGTACCTGTGCAGATGGTCCTCCCACCGGAAGTAGAGCTCCGGATGGATCCTCCCCGTGTTCCTCCATTCGCTCGACAGGCAGGAGGGGCACAGGTAGCACCCGATCCTCTCGAAGTCCCGGTCGTACAGCGGGTTGTAGCGGAGCCCGTGGGACAGGATGTACAGCCAGACCTCGGCGGCCGTCCATGAGCGGATGGGGTTCAGGTTGACCTGGTTCGGAACGAAGGGGTTCCTGGTGACGAACCCTATGCCCGACCTGGCGTACGACTCCAGCCAGCGGTTCCCCTCCACCGTCACCGTCCCGTCCGGGAACTCGTCGGCGATCATGTCGGTGATCGGTCCGAGCTTGCAGACCTTGCAGCACCAGCGGAAGTCCTTGGCGGGCGGTCCGAAGGCATCCACGTTGTCCCAGAATCCGTTCCCTCCGGAGGCGACGTGCAGCCTGCAGCCGTGATCCCGGGCGAACCCCCTGACGTACTCCACGGTCTCGGGGAACTCCAGGCCGGTGTCTATGTACATGAGCTCGACCCCCTCGGCGGCCTGGGACGCCAGACCGTAGGCTGCCAGCGAGTCCTTGCCGCCGGAGAACGAGACGGTCACGGGAAGGCCCTTCGGGTTCTTCTCGGCGAGGAACGCCCTGATCTCCTTCACGGCGCGCCTCTGCATGCGCTTGAGATGGTCGCGGTTGCAGGCGGTGAACGTCGACAGGTCAGCGTCCCTCACCTCGCGGGCGGGGGCCGGCTGGCCTATGTCACGTATCTTTATGGCGCGCTCGGCGGACTTGAGTGTGGAACTGTCCTCGAGCGCAATGCCGACACCTATCCTCTGACCCTTCCTGAGGATCAGGGAATCGCCCCTGGAGAACTCACCGACGACGTCGTTGAGGTTCTCCCCCGGGATCGTCTTACCCTTCAGATGGCCCGACATGCCCCAGAACCAGACCACGTTCTTGGTCGCCACGGGATTGAACATCTCGGCGCCCGACTGCCTGATCTCCAGGACCATCCTGTCCAGGCGCATGTCGAACCTCGCAACGCCCAGTACGGAGCCGTCGGCGATGACCTCGTCGGTGCGGTCCTCTCCGGGGACCTTGTTGAACCAGATCGACTTCCCTCTGAGGGGGGCGTCGGTGCCGAAGGCCTCACGGAACAGGCTCAGGATCATGTCCACGCTGTCGCCCATGCACGGCCTGATGTCCCCGGGGCTGTTGACCCTGAACTCCCTCCCTGCGGAACCGCATACGGAGCATGTCTCCCCCAGGAGGAGGGTGCCGCAGCTGTCGCACCATCTGTAGACCTCCTTGCCGTGGGCTATGTTCTGAGCCATCGCCGAAGGATTCTGCTTCATCTTTATATTGGTGAGCCTGTATCGACAAATCATGCAGGACCCGTACGACTACGAGATCCATGTCAACCCCGGATACGGGAAGAAGAGGTTCAGCAGCGAGGAGCTCAGAGACATCTTCGTCTCCATCGTGATACTCTCGATCGCGTTCCTCATCCTGTACCGCAACAACACCATCATGACATGTCTGGAATACCACCTGGGTGAGACCGGCAGATGGGCGGGGCTTTTCGTGATATGCCTGGTCCTCGTGGTGTTCTCGTTCCTCCTGCACGAGTTCGGACACAAGTTCGTGGCTCAGAAATACGGCATGTGGTCCGAGTTCAGGCTTTATCCGATGGGACTCATCCTCACGCTGATCACGTCGATGCTCGGGTTCCTCTTCGCGGCGCCCGGAGCCGTCTACATCCGCGGATACGCCGACATCGAGAAGAACGGCAGGATCAGCATGGCCGGACCGATCGTCAACATCGTCCTGGCGGCCATAGGGATCGCGGCGGTCATGACCATGAACGACAGCCCGTACTTCCTGGACGACCCGATGTTCCTGGTCATCCTGGTCTTCGTGATGCTGGCATCGCTCAACTCGTTCCTGGCGCTGTTCAACCTGATACCCATCGGCCCCCTCGACGGCGGCAAGATCCTGATGTGGAACAAGGGCATCTGGATCGCCATGTTCGCCATCGCGATCATAGAGGTCGTCTGCGTCTACATGGCGTTCGACATATCCTACTATGCGTTCGCCAACCCGTTCGCCTGATGGCAGACCGAGGTGTGATGCGGATATCCAGCTGGCCTTCGTCTCGAGAATCCGGACCGGGTAGGCGAATCCGGCGATGAACGGATACGCTGGAACTCAGACCTGCATCGATTGAGAAGGGATCGGGGGCATAGCCCCCAGGGTTTAGAATCACATGAAGTCTGGGCAGGGGTACCTCAGGTTCCTGAGGATGCCACCCTCCCACTGCTCCAGCTTGCCGGGGTTGAGGATGTTCTCCGGGTCCATGGCCTTCTTAATGGCCCTGATGCTGGACATCTCGGATGCCCTCTCCTTCTGGAAGTTGGGCGCCTTGGAGATTCCGACACCGTGCTCCCCGGTGACCGTTCCGCCGAGCTCGATGCATGCGTCGAAGATCTCGTCGACGGCCTTGACACCCCTCTCCCACTGGTCCTTGTCATAGACATCGATGACCATCTTGGTGTGGAGGTTCCCGTCGGAGGCGTGGCCGTAGGTCGCGATGGTCACGTCGTACTTCTCAGCGATCTCCTGGAACGCCTTGACCGCCTTGGGGACCTGGGACACTGAGACGCCCATGTCGTCGGCGAGTGAGACGCAGGCGTAGCCGGGCTTCAGCGCGGAGAGCGATGTCATGACGGACTTCCTGGCGTCGGTCCACTGGGCCATGAGCTTCTTGTCCTTTGTGGGGATGACCTCGATCGCTCCGATCTCCTTGGCGATCTCCTCGACGATCGCGAGGTCCCTGTCTATGATCTCGTCCGTCTCTCCGTCGACCTCGACGATGCACAGCGCGCCGCAGTCCGGGAGGGGGTTCCCGCGTGCCTTGTTCACCGCGCTTATGCTGACGCTGTCCATGAGCTCGCAGGACGAGGGGATGAGGGGCTTGGCGATGATGGCCGAGATGCACCTGCCGGCATCCTCGACCGTGTTGAAGCAGCACAGGCAGTTCGCCGCCTTCTTGGGCTTGGTTGTCAGCTTCAGGGTGACCTCGGTGATGATCCCGAGTGTTCCCTCGGAGCCGCACATCAGACGCGCCAGCTGGTATCCCGAGGAGTCTTTGATTGTCCTGGTCCCGCAGCGGACGATCTCCCCGTCTGCCTTGACGAACGTGAGTCCCATGACGAAGTCCCTGGTCGCCCCGTACTTGACGGCGCGCATGCCGGATGCGTTGTTCGCCACCATGCCTCCGATCTGACAGGCTTCGGCCGAACCGGGGGACGGGGGGAAGAAGAAGCCGTACTTGGCGAGCTCCTCGTTGAGGTCGTTGTAGACGCAGCCCGCCTCGACATCGACCCAGAGGTCGGCGACGCTGACCTTCTTCACCTTGTTCATCCTCTGCATGGCCATCACTATGCCGCCCTTGATGGGGACGGCCGACCCGCAGAGCCCGGTGCCCGCTCCGCGCGGGGTGACGGGGATCTTGTTGGCGTATGCGATCTTCATGACCTCGGAAACCTGCTCGGTCGTCCTGGGCTGGACGACGATGTCCGGGGTGTTGTGGAAAATGGATGCGTCGAAACCGTACGTGTACAGGACGGCGGGCTCGACGGAGTAGCCCTCCTTTCCGACGACTTTCTCGATCTGGTCGATGATGCTCTGATCCAAGATGGACACCTCTCTGAACTGGGGGACGATGACGACCCATGCTTTAATAGGTTGCGCGCGTGCGCGTCTTGTTTTCAGTGAGGTTTAGACGACCCGACGATGGGATCGGACAGACATCTGGCACATGTCATCGGAGGAACTGCTTCGGCTTTCCGGCAGCGGTGATGCGCATCTCGACCTCGTCCAGGTCGCGTCCTCCCGGAAGGGTCATGTACAGATGGCGGTCGGAGTCGACTGAGACGCACACGTTCTCCGCGTTGCTCCTCTCGGCTGCCGCGACCACGTACTCCCTGGCTCTGGCCTCCTGGTCCGAGATCGCCTCCTCGATGCTGTCGTACCTGAACCTGCCCAGCTTGGAGAACGCCTCGTACTCCCCCTTGGCCTTCACCATCAGCATGGGTCTGATCAGGATGTCTATCGACTCCGAGACGGACGACGTTATCGCTCCTACGGCGTTGCCCACGTCGGAGTCCCCGTCGATGATCACGTCCGTGCCGAACACCCCCGCCATCCACCTTATGTAAACACCGGACGGCGCCCCGATCCCGATGATCGGCTTGTCCAGGGTCAGGGTGCAGTGGAAGTCCTTCCCGGGCGTGCCCGTGATGGACTTCATGACCATGTCCATGCCGGTCTTCCCGAGGTCCAGTTCGCCAGAGTCCTCTGTGAGCACGACCTTCGCCAACTCCAGTGCCAGCTTGTTGCGGATAGCGTCACGGGCCTTTGCGATGAACGCCTCGGGAGACATGCCCGCGAGGGCTGCCATGTACGCCACGCCAGCTTTGGATGCGTCAGCGTCGAATTCCGTGTAGGTCCCGTCAACGTGGAGGATGTCCGTGGGCGTCAACCCGATCCTCTGTATGAAACCGTAGCTCTCGAGGGAGGGAATGTTGAACTCGTACTCGTCGCGGCGCAGCTCCATGGCCGCCCCACTCACGGTGTACGGTCTAGACGAAGCCAGTTCGAGGAGCTCGTTGTCGGCCTCCGTGACCATCGAGGGATCCCTCGGACGGCCTATCGTGCGGAGGAACTCCGTCCTGAACACCTTGTTCTCCACGTTGACAGGCCTCATATAGCGCGTCGGGAGGTTCGCATATACCGACGACAGATACTCGGCCACATGGGGCCATCTCCTGGCGGCGACGCACAGCGGCATGACGCGGAGCGAGGTCAGCACTATGCGCCCCTGGTTGACTACGATGCGGCTGTCCCCTCCGATGCCGGATGTGGCGATCTGGGCGGCCATGACCCTGGTCCTCTTGCCCCCAATCACGGCCCCCTCCGGGTCCAGACTGGGCCTTCCGTCGCGCAGGACCCCGATGTCGGTGGTTGTCCCGCCCATGTCCATGACGACCGCGTCCCTGATGCCGGTCATGTGCATGGCGCCCATGAGGCTGGCGGCGGGTCCCGAGAGGATCGTCTCGACCGGCCTCTCCCTCGCCACGGCCCCGCTCATCATAGTGCCGTCCCCGCGGAAGATCATCAAGGGGGCGTGAACGCCCTTCTCCCCGAGGACCGCCTCGACCGAGCGTATCAGGCCGTCCATCACCGGGATCAGCCTGCTGTTCATGATGCAGGTGGTCGTACGCTCGCTGAACCCCAGACTGGACGACAGCTCGTGCCCACAGACCACCGGGACCCCGAGGATATCCTTGGCCATCTCGCGGACCGCGTCCTCGTGCTCCGGATTGCGTATCGAAAGATACCCCGACACGGCCAGACCGTCAATCCTCCCGCGGACGGACTCCAGGAAGCCCCTTACCGCGTCGACGTCCAGGGGCTCGTTCGGGTCCCCGTGGTAGTCGTGACCGCCCGCCACCCTGACGGAGTAGTCGGCATTGACGGCCCTGTTGTAATCGCCCCCTATGCAGACCAGACCGACCCTGCACCCCTTCCCCTCCACGACCGAGTTGGTCGCCAGAGTGGAGGACAGCGCGACGACGGTGACGTCCCTCAGGTACTCCTCGCCAATGCCCTCGATGGCTCCCCTTATGCCTATGCACAGGTCCTCGCGGGTCGTCATGGACTTGGCCTTGTCCAGGACCTTCCCCGTGTCCAGATCCATTATCACAGCGTCGGTGTAGGTGCCACCCGTGTCCATTCCCAATCCGATCTTCATCCGAAGCCCCTTTCTGAGGAACACTCCTGGATTTAATTGGATTGCGTCCCCCTCCCTCGTATTGATATATTATGAAGAACTCCGAGCCTCCATGAAATCCACGATCGTTCTTCTTGGACCCCCGGGATCCGGAAAGGGAACCCAGGGCGAGAAACTCAGCGACGAGCTCGGGTACACCAGGCTCTCCACCGGCGACATGCTGCGCGAAGCCGTCAGGAACGGAACCGACCTCGGGAAGAAGGCCAAGGAGTACATGGACTCCGGCGCCCTCGTGCCCAACGACCTCATCATCGGACTCATGAAGGAGAAGATCGCCCAGGCCAAGGGCGGAGTGATCCTCGACGGGTTCCCCAGGACCGTGGAGCAGGCCGACGCACTCGCCGAGCAGCTCGACGTGGACCTCGCCCTCAACCTCGACGTCGCCGATGAGGAGCTCATCAACAGGCTCACCAAGAGGCGCTCCTGTCCCGACTGCAACGCCGTCTACCACCTGATCTACAACCCCCCGAAGCAGGAGGGCGTCTGCGACAAGTGCGGAGGCAAGCTCTACCAGAGGGACGACGACAAGGAGGAGACCGTCCTCAACAGGCTCAAGGTCTACCGCGAGAACACCATGCCTCTCATCGACTACTACGCGAAGAAGGGAACCCTCGTCACCATCGAGGGTGTCGGAAGCATCGACGAGATCTTCGCCAAGGTCGAGAAGGCAGTCCAGTGATCAAACAGCCGGGGCGACGCCCCGGCCACCCTTACCGAGATAGACGGCAACGCGCTGTCATCCCATTTTTTGGCTCTACGTCGAATCCTTTGTAACGCCGTTAACGGAGTCCCGACGGATCCGACATGTCGTCAGGAGTCAACCTGACGGTTCCGCGGCGTACCGCTGGGTTCCCATGCCGGAACCCAGGATGTTCCTGGCGGCGTTGCGGTCGCGGTCCATCTCCAGACCGCAGGCCGGACACCGGAACATCCGTTCCGAAAGGGGGATGCCATCGCCCACGTGCCCGCAGCGCGAGCACGTGCGCGTGGTGTACGCCGGACTGACCCTGATCAGGCGGACGTCAGTCTTCCTAGCCTTGCGCTCCGCCTTCCCGACGAGGGTCGCCCATGCGGCCTCCGTGAAACGTTTCCTTCTGACGAGCGTGCCGTCCTCCCTTGAGGCCAGCCGCCTGACGTCGATGTCCTCGACGACCACTATGGATTTGCCAGACACCATCCAGTCCGCCACCCTGTCCAGGCATCCGTCGCGTCTGCGACGGATGCGCTCCTCGATCCGGGCGATCCTGTGCCGCTTCTTCAGCCATTTGGCGGTGCCCTCCTCGAGCCTGGAGAGCTGGCGCCTCAGGTGCGCGAGTTCGGCCTCACCCTCCCTGAAGAAGTCGGGCGCCCGGACCCTGTTCCCCCTGGAGTCGGTTATCAGGTCGACCAGGCCGAGGTCGTAGCCCTCGGCCCTGTCCGGCTCCCCGACGTCCATCTCCCCGCGGACGACCCTGTCGGTCTCGTAGGTGATGCAGATGTACCACCTTCCGGTGCCCCTGCGCACCGCCCTCACGGTCACCGCCCTGCCGTTCTTGGGCTTGGCCAGGTTCCTGCAGCGGACACTCAGATCCCTGTTCAGCCGGATGCGGCTGTTCTCTATCTTGGATGACTTCGGGTCGAAGCATATGGAGCGGAACCTCGGTAGGGTCTTGATGCGGGGCACATGGAGCTCCCCGTCGGTTAGAGATCTTCTCTCGCATCTTTCGACAGCCTGCCAAACCCGGTTGATGGTCTCTCTCAGGGTGTAGGAGTTCACCAATCTGAGCAGGCAGTCGTCCGCCCTCATGAGCGTGAACTTCCTGTTCATCTCCATGGGATCCGGGACGTGGGTCCCGTCGATCAGGCAGTGGATGCAGGTCTCGGCGAAATGGTTGTACACCCCTCTGGCGACATCGAGCTGCCTCAGCAGCTCGCGCTCCTGGGTCCTGTTCGGGTACGCGGGGTACACTCTGGTCACGAACCATTTGTCCTCGGATCCACCTGCCCTCCTGCTCATGTCATCACCATCGTCGAATGTGGTATAAAAGACTCACAAGGGGGTCTCCGAATGGGCCGAATAACCATTAACGGTCATTGAACAGATGATCAGTACCATCTGTTCTCCCGGATCCCCCGATGATGGCATGCCGCGATCCCGATGGGTTCCGTATCCACAAGTACGCATTCTGATCCCGATGTTCATCAACGGCGTTACAACACGAATCTGCGAAGAGGCCATTTTTTAAAATCGTCCATGCCCATCGGCTCCGCATGAAGATGGAGAACGACCCCGGACTCGCACGCATGTACGAGGTCCTCAGACAGTACGACGACGGCGTCATAAGGGCGGTCGCTGCCAGGAAGGCTGTGGAGATCGCCGAGCTGAGACTTGCCATAGGCGAGGACGAACCCACGAGGAACCAGGGTGCCCTCCTGAAGTATCTGGACGAGGATCGCATCGTCTACGAGACGGTCGCTTACATCCTCTCGATCCCTAGGGACAGGTTCGAATCCGAGATGGCTGAGATCGGACCTGCCATGAACACGGACTTCACACCCGTCCCGCGCTCGGTCATGGACGCGTACAGGCGCGGATTGTCCGACCTGGACCTCAGGATGGAGGACAGAGCGGCCGGATACGTCGACGACATAATAGGGATCGTCAACGGCGGATGCGAGTACTGACTCACTGGGTCATCCTGGCGGCAATGTCCCTGAGCGCCAGGGCGACATCCTTCCCCATGTCCGTCAGATGGATGTTGACGGAGTTGCGCTCATCGATGGGGCTCTGCACGATGAGACCGCGATTCTCCATGAGATCCAGCTTCTCGGGCATCCGGGGGTTGCGTGATACATCCCTGTATATGTCCGACTTCCGACATCCGTCGTTGTCTAGAAGATATATCATGGTCGATATGGCATGTTTTTCCTCAAGAACATCGATTGGGGCTCCCGAATCTAACATCATACGTCTTCGCCTTCTGAGTTGGATGTGTCGTCCTATCCATTTGTATCCATAAACGTCCATTTCGTAGACGAATGGTGAGAAACCTAATGATTTGATAGATAAATAATTTAAGTTCAGAAAACTGAAATCATAGACATAACCCGATGCCCCCCGATTTGGCACTAGGCGCTGAGGAGATTCTGGGAAGGAAACACGTGATAACCTCCTTGCTGAAACTCCGCATGAGTGAGGAGATGACCCAGAGTGAACTCAACGAGTACATCTCCAACTGGAAGATGGTCAGGGACCGGGTCGACCTCCTGAGAGAGGGCGGCCTCGTGGAGGAACGCCTTGTTAGGGACGGC
>ERZ1673744.965-NODE-965-length-30965-cov-21.249369_pt1 | contig 30965 bp, 34 predicted proteins | sample MGYA00580207_ERZ1673744 | MGnify/ENA primary metagenome ERZ1673744 (study PRJEB41218, sample SAMN15661751) | gut metagenome | host: Homo sapiens | place: Canada: London | collected 2015-08-20/2019-03-30 | study: EMG produced TPA metagenomics assembly of... | reverse complement strand
CCAATATGATGGCACTTGGAACAAGTCTTGGAAGTATATGCTGGTGGAACGACAATCAACGGTACTCCATCCCTTTTAGCCTTGTATTCAATAAAAGACCTAAGCTGGAAAAAACTCCAAGAGTTAAGTTCTCTTTTGAACGTTTTATTCCCACGCTTGGAATTAGATCGGATGTTTGTCAAGTCTTCAATGGCGATGCCAACTCCTCTAGTTTTAGCTTCATTGACTATTCGCTTGGAGATGGTGTGATTGATTATCGTTGCCGTGGTTCTCTCTTTCCCTTTAAGCCGTTTCAAGAGCCTAGCACATCCACGTTTACATTCACGTGTTCTACCTCTAGTGCCTTTGGATTGAATAGAACCACGAATTTTCATTCGTTTTTCCCTGTACTGGTTAAGAAATTGAGAAGAGTATTTTTTACCGTCAGACGTGCAGGCTATATCAGTTATTCCAAAATCACAACCGATAAACTCTTCAACATCTTCCATGTCTTCCTCGGGAACTTCTACCGTTTGAAAAAGGTAAAACTTGCCTCTCTTGAAAACAAGATCGGCTTCTCCCTTGATATATGGAATGTAATTAGTGTTATGACAAACGAAAGCAACCTTCTGCCTCTTGTTAACAGTCCAGATAGAAGCAATATTCTCATGATAAGAAAGTACACGGCTATCATAGCTTATACTTCCAAGTTCATTGAAAACACGTTGTTTCTTCCTGTCAAGCTTGTACGCGTCGGCAACCTTGCTAATACAACGAACAACTATTTGAGAGGAAAGTTTAAACTTGTCTCTAATGCCATTATAACACAAGTGATGAAGTTTAAATTGATTAAAAACTCTATTCTTCCATGCGATTTCAGAAATAAGATTACAAGCTGCGTTAGCCTCCTTGATCGTTTCAAGAAGAGCTTGATACTGGTCGCTAGTTGGAATAAGTTTTATTTTCAATGTCAATTTCATGTCACAAACATACAAAATATACCTGATATATTCAAATATTTGAAGAATAATATTATTAATATAAAAAAAGGAAAGTGGTTCAATTCCTCCCACAATTTAAATATTTGTGGCTATCTTTAGACCAAGATTTATGAACGTTAAACTAACAGACATTATCGACTCGGTGTTGATAGACGCCACTGACCCGGACAGTTACGTTCACGGTGTCAGCAGGGAACTGGTCATAAAACACGCCCAGAGAGCGGTCGAGGAACTGCGATACGTGGGTGACAAGCAATACAAGGAGGCGGAGGGGGAGATGAACGCCGTGGGAAAGTTCAGGATGCCCAACGACTTCATCGACTACATAGCCATCTACTTCCTACATGACGGGTACAAGATTCCCGCCCTCTACAACGACAACATCAACACGTGGTACTCGTACATGCTCAAGAACGATGACGTGTACGCCGCCCAGAACATCCTGACGAACGATGAAGAAACGGTGATCGACAACAACGACTACGAGATCGTGAAGGGGGTAGACCTCAACGGTATGAAGTCAGCCGAGTGCATGCTGCCGTGCCGTCACAACTCTTTTCTAGTTAGCAAGAACGGTTACCAGTTCGATTACAGGGACAACACCCTCACCTTCGACGACGTGCCGGAGGGTTACGATCGTATACTTATATGCTACGTGTCTAACGTGGACCTCACGGACATCACCAAGATCAACGTTCACCCGTACTTGCAAAAATACCTAGAGGCTGACATATACTGGAGGCTCATCGAGAGAAGACGTAACGTGCCGATGAACGAGAAGATACGGGCGAAAGCCGAGAAGAACCGTCGTTACAAGGACGCCAAGTTTGAAATGAACTTCAAGAGAGAGGAAATTATTCAAGCGTTATTGAGAGCTTTATGAAAGTGATACAAGATTTCTCGGGGGGAAAGATGAACATGGACATCGACCCCCGATACATGCCGAAGGGGCAATACCGTGAGGCTCGGAACGTCCGGGTGATAGACACTGATGGGGAGAACTCGGGCGTGATAGAGAGCGTGGACGGGACGAAAGTTGTTATCGACGAGCCACTGTTCACAGATGGATCGGTTACCGCCGGGATGTACGAGTACAATAACAAGATATACCTGTTCACCGCCCTCAAGCAAGGCGGTTTTTCTATACTGGAATACGATTCAGTCACCGGCAAGGGAAGTCACGTTCTCGTTGACCAGCTATCCACCTTGCGAGAGGAAGACGGGTTGCGCAACACGATATGTTTCCTTCACAACAAGAAGGACGAGAAATCCGTGTTCACCCAAGCGTACAATCAGGGGTTCGGGTGGTACGTGCCGTCCAAGGAGGAGATAAAGGACGTTATAGACAACATAGAGGAAACTTGGAAGTTCCTTATCTCCGAGAGGGAAGAGGACATCATCACGTTCAACAACCAGAACATCGGGGTGGGAACGGCGGTAGAGGTTCAAGGAGACACCCCCACCCCCCGTTTCGCTCGTGCCTTGTCAACACCGGTGCCGGTATCCGAGGAACAGGGAAGCTCGGGTAATTACTACTGGACGTCCACCGAGTACGACAAGGATCAAGCCTACGTGTACGGTTTCCTAGGATTACAGCTCGCCCCGAAAACTAGCAGGTACATGTGCGTGGTTATAAAGAGGTTCCGTTTCGATATTCCCCCCAAGAAGGGAGATTCTCATGATGGCGGCACTATTTACAAGGTTGACATGGAGAAGATGGAGGCGAGGGCCATGAAGATGCTCCCCACCACCTTCGTTTACGATTCAACGCCGGAGGTACTCACGCAGGACCTTGTCACGCCGTTTAACCTTCAAACGAGGATAAGCGGGTTCGCCATGCTTAACGACATCATGGTGTTTCATGACTGGATGACCAACGAGCCGGTGGAGATAGATACATCCAAGACGAGGGGGTACTTCAAGTTCTACGACTGGACGGCGATGAAGCTGGTTAAACGTCCCCCTCTTTCCGTTGGCGTGGAGATAGCCGAGAAATCGGAACTGGGAGAGATGCGTAACATCAACCCGTTGTTCGCCGCTAGGTACGTGTACGATACACGGGAGACTTCAGCCATAAGTCCTTATTCAACGTCAACCTCCGAGCTTGATGACGAGGACTCGAAGAAGGTAGAGTATGACATGATGGTGGAATGTTACGTGTACAAGGACAAGGTAAAGTTCGTTAACTCTTACATGGACCCGGTGTCCGGGGTGAAGACGTACTGGACATCTCACGAGCTTTCCATGTCGTTATCGAACACTAGTTTCTCGAAGGCTTACTTGAAATCTTTCAAGACTAGGTCATTTGACGCTAATGACACGAGCTTTCACTCGGAGGGCGTTATAGCGTTCACCGGCACGAATGATAATTACCTAGACCCCGCGGGGAGGGGGTATTTCACTCACTTCAAGACGAACGCTGATGCTATTGACGTGGTGGGCGACATGTTCATAAACAAGAACGACGGTGGTGACATCAACAAGAACGGTGATCAAGTATACTATGCAAGGACTCACGGTGCCTCGGGAAGTAATAACGGGCAGTTGATGTTGTTCGAGTACAACAAGAACGATAACTCCATTTCAGAGATTCAAGGGTTCGTGGGGGACGGGGACAAGCTAGAGGGAGGGTTCTGCATGTCAGATTCCGGGAAACAGGTGTACGTGGTGTACAAGAGCGAGTTCGCTTACAGCTCGGAATACGGGAAAGGTGGAACGTTCACTCAAGTTAAACTGAATGACTTCATAACCATCATAAGCAAGCCAAGGGGGGTGAAGATCATATGTGACTCGGACGGTAGCGTGGTATACATATCTTGTAACCAGAACTTCGATACCGAGAACAAGTACACTCTTGTATCCGAGAATTACGGGAAGAACTTCACCACGGTATCCACCTCCCTCGTCAACGAGTTCATGTGTTGCTCTTCTAACGGGAAGTTCTTCGCCCTTGCCGGCAAGACCGTTGATACCATATACTACTCGAAAGACTCCGGTAAAACGATGTCGAAGGTCACCCCCCAGTACGTGAGTGACCCGCAGAATTATCAAGTGACCGGGATGTCAATGTCCCCTGACGGTAGGACGTTCTACGTGACGGCCATAAACGGTAACACCGCTTACCTCTTCGCCTCCCAGAATTACGGGTTGTCGATAACCAAGATAAACAACTACTCTCACGAGGGAGTGGTCGGGGCGTCAGTATCTTACGTGCGTGGATCGTACTCGAACGAGACTTTGAACGAGATCAGTAACGCCACCTCCGCCGTGAACGTGACGGTTAACACCGGTAACGAACACGTGGAGAAGATAGAGATACTCATGAAGACGGGGGCGGGGATGTACAAGGTGAAAACCATCGACAAGAAGAAGCTGGGGCTTGAAGACAACGTGGATTACACTTACAAGTTCTCTTACTCCGGCAACTACCCCCTCGTTCCCATGAAGGACGTGAACAAGCTGTTCGATAACGTCCCGATGATGGCTAGAAGCTGCATGATCATACAGAACTCCCTGTTGTTCGGAGGATACGTTGATGGTTTTGACATTGATACCGACGTGTCGCTAGAGGTGAAGGTGAACAACACCCCCACCACTTCCACCACGTACTCGCTTAAAACGGGTACCACTCAAGGGTACGGGATCATCTTCATGGATGACTTCGGTAGATGTTCCCCGGTTCTGGCTCCCGTTGACGTGACCGTGCCTAGGATAAACGCTGACGCCGCTAATATCGGGAGGGTGGCTACCGTGACGGTGAAGGGGAAGGCCCCGTCATGGGCGACCAAGTTCAAGTTCGCCAGACGTAACCCGAAGGTGTTATTCGACGTGATCGACGGGTTCGATAACGCTTACGTGATAAACGGGAAGTTTTATCTAGAGATAACATCCATGCCGTGGATAGTCCCCACCCCCGGCGACAAGCTGGAACTGGTATCCGAGATGGAGACGATAGCCACCGAGGTATCCACGAAAGGTTACATATTCGAGGTGAAAGACAAGGTGATCGTGCAGGGAGAACCGGGAAAATTATCTGTAACGCTGTCAGACGGTACCAAGGTTGACATGGGAGACCCTGACAAGGTGGACGTTCCCAACGGTCGTTACTTGATCATAGAACCCTCAGCCAAGGAAGGGTACACGGAAGACGACATACTCAAGAAGGAATCGAGATGGACCACGTCCGTTTTCTACCTTATCATGTACGAGACCAAGGACGATACCGTGGTTTATCAAGAGATACCCGGCATTCATGACGTGGCGGCGGGACTTGCCGGTTCCTACGTCCTAGACAGTGACGGGGACGTGATGATTACCACCGGTCCGGCACGAGAGATAAACAAGTTCTCTAACGGGACGTTGTTCACCACTCTGGGAAGACCGAACGCCATATCGGATAATTACAGCCGGGAGGACAGGTACGCGTCTCTTACCGTGTCAGAGCCGTACGTGGAGGACACGAAAGATAACGGTCTAGCCTCGTTCAACCAGTCCCTGATCAATTACACTGATCTTTCCAAGAAATACGGCGAGATAGTGAAGATTGATGACATAGGTTCCGATATAGACGTGTACCAGAGGAACAAGTGCAGCCGGGTGATGTACAAGAAGAATATACTTAATTCCGCCACCGGTAGCCCGATCGTTGCTAAGTCGGAAGACACTTTCGGCGAGCAACAAGAGTACGCCGAGGATTACGGGATGTCTCACTACGAGACCTATTCACGTTACGGAAACTCCCGGTTCTTCGTTGACACGAACACGGGTCAGGTGATACGGAAAAGTATCAACGGGTTGTTCCCCGTCAGTTCTTACGGCATGCTTAACTATTTCCACGACAAGTTAACCACGAGCGGGGTGAAGTGTGGCGCTTACGATCCAAAGACATCCTCGTACATCGTGGGGATGAAAGATTGTTGCGTGAACTTCATGGAGCCGGTTGACGGGTGGACGTCATTCTACGACATGGCGCCTGACCTCATGGCAAGAGCCGGCGCTTACTGTTTCTCCACGAGGGATACCATCATAAGAAGGATGGGAGGGGAACCGGGATACCAGAACCTGTTACTGGGCAAGACCGTCACGAGCAAGATTCACATGGTGAACAACGAGTACATGGATTCAAACAAGGTGTATAACAGTATCGTAATGGAATCCAACACCCCACCCTCCACCACCACGTTCAAGACGTTTGACTTGGAGAGAACGATAGATCAATCTTACTTCAAGAAGAAGGAGAACTTGCTAGAATCGTTCATCCCGAAGGCGGAAGGCACGTCTCAACCGGTATTGCTTTACGTGGCGGCTGGAGACGAGGAGGCTCTTGACACTTTCAGGGCTTACACGGCGAACCTCGTGGATACCGGGCTTGACGTGTTCAAGGACGGGGAAAAAGTATCTCGCATCAAGGAGATAAACGATGACGAGATAACTCTTGAAGACCCGGTGAACATCAAGGAAGGTCAGGTGCTTTACGTCAAGGTTGATGACGGGGTTAACGGTGACGCTATCAGGGGGAAATATCTCGAAATAATTTCGTACTTTAGCGTTGACAAAGAGAAGTTACTCGTTAAATCAATACAACTAGATATAGATGAATCGAAAATTTAAAATCAGGAATTACGAACCGTCCGATCATGCCATGATAAGCGAATGGTGGAAAGAGTGGGGGTGGAAGCCAGTACCCCCGTCCTTTCTTCCCGCCGGTTGTATCGTGGAAGACGATGAAGGCCCGTTGTACGTGGCTTTCGTGTACATGACAGGAACGGGGATATGCTGGCTAGAATGGTTATTGACAAGCAAGAAGATCGACGTTTCCCGGAAGAGGGGGGCGAAAGAATTCTTGGTTGGGGAATTGGAATCCATGCTGCGGGCAACGGGCGTGGAAGCGATATTTACCACTTCTAACGATGCCGGTCTCGTGAACGGCCTCAAGAAATGTGGTTTCGAGATTAGTGACACGAACATGGTTCAAATGATTAAAATTTTAAAGTGATGGCAGCAGCGACATCTATCATCCTCGCCGGAACGGCGCTAGCATCAACGGGTTTAGGGGTAGCCAAGTCCGTGAAAGAGGCGAAACAGGCGAGAGAAGCGAAGAAGAACATTGACAACTACCAGCGCCAAGAGATAGATTTCAACAACTATCTCATGGCGGTAGACGCGCCAACCGACCAGTACGTTCAACAATTGAAGAGGGTACAGCAAGAGTCGGCTAACTATTCAGAACAGGCATCCTCTGCCGGGGCGAGGGGATTGTCTTTATTACCCGGCATACAGGAGCAAACTTACGCTCAAGAGGAACAACTGGCGGCTAATTTCCAGAACCAGTTGTACGAGTTACAAAAACAACAAGCAATCATGGCAGCCGAGCAAGAGAGCAGGGAATTCCAAGCTAGGGAGAACCGTGAACAACGGGAGCTTGCCGGTTACGGTGCCTTGTACGAGGCGGGAAGACAGGGTCGGTACGCTGGAATGACGGAGGCACTAGGTGGCTTGCAGTCAATAGGCGGGATGTTATCAGGTCTTGACTTGAACGTTGATCCCATGACATCAACCGGATCACTGGGAGTGAATGACTTGGGTAAATTCACGGGTACTGGAACCCCGGTAACATCAGTAATGCCACCTCAACCAACTTTAAAATTGAAGTAACATGGCGAATCAATATACAGGAGAGGCTTACATGGGTGTAAAACCCATAGAGGCCGACTTCGGGCAAACCGCGATGAATTCCCTTAACATAGGGATGCAACTAAAAGCTATGGAGCTTGAGCAAGAAAAATTATACGCCAAACAAGCGAAAGAGGCTCAAGATGAATTACAAGCTAACTTGAAAGAATTTGACAAGCTGGCTACCGGAGCGCTAGACCTTCAACCACAGGCTTTCGACAGGGACAGTATAGCGATATTGATGGAGCATACCCAGAACGAGATAGCTGACATGAGAAGGGAGCTGGCGAACCCGCTTATCACCCCCACTCGCAAGTCAGAGATCATGGTAAAGATCGGTGACATGAAGAACAAGGCTGCATCTTACACCAACCAGATGAAAGATTTTCAAGGGTTCCTTGAAGGCCTTGCAAATACGGGGAAGGGGGGTATAGATGAAGTGATGAACGCCGATCTGGTGAACGACATAGGATACGCTATCATGTCTGCCGGCGAGAATGGTGTTAAACAGAAAAGCACCGGTATTTATAGTATTGGAGATAGTATTGACATGTGGTACCAAAACGGGATGTTAAACTATACTATATATGACAGGAAAGGTAGGCCGATAGCGTCAGGTTCTCCATCGGAGCTAAAGGCTAAATTAAGCGGAAAACTGAAACCGTTCGTGGACCTTGACGGGTTGATGAATAATTCCATCAAGCAGATAGGTGATTCCGTAGTGAGAAGTTTCCAGAGAACCCCTGACGGCAACATACTCAATATAGAGTCCACTAACCTTAATAATATAAAACAAAGGGCGGGTGATTACTGGGAATCGACGTTCCGTAATAATTACGAAACCAATCCTTACATGCAGAAAGGGGTTGCGATAGGGTTATGGGATACTCCCGAACAAGCCAAGGCTTATTTCGTTGATCGTGTGGCTATGGCGGCAGACCAAAACGTGAAACAATCGTTGCAGAAAGACCCGAACTACGTTAGTTACTCTGAAAGTAGAAAGATGGAGAATGTTGATGTGGCTCTTGATTACATACAGAGAGCGCTTAATGGAGAGAAAGATGCCATTCAAAGGTTCGTTGGTACTAAATCTATATCTTACGTGAACAAGGATGGAGAGAACGTGAAGGCTCAACTTGAAGGTATATCTTCCGCCGGTGATGTCACTACATTGCATTTCGTTAGCGAGAGTAAGAAACGACAAGGACAGGCGTCATCTAAATTTGATCAAGGTTTTGACATTAGCTTCAAGATGGATGATCCTGAATCTGTCAAGCAAGCCACTTTATATCTCAAGGACTACTGGAACGGTGGCGCTCAATCTGGCGAGAAGTTACTCGATTCTGACATACTGAACGGGTTTAATTTTAACGTATCTCCTAGGGTGATTGGTAAACGTGTTAACGAGTACGGCGACATAGAGAATGACCCCGTAATATCTCCTTACATAGAAAAGATACGTTCTATATCTAACGATATAATAGAAGGGAAGAACAAGGGGACATCAACCAAGGAAAGTATTAGGGCAACGTTGCAAGAAATGATTAATAGCGGTGCGCTTCAAGGTAATGTCAGGACGGATGACTTGTTCTTTTGGAGGGGACAGGATTTAGTGCTTGAAGACAGGGAAGGTAACGAGGTGTTCGCTATACGGTACAATGATCCAGAGAAATTTGCTGGAAAGATAATTAACGAACTTGGGAAGATTACCTCAATGGCCACTTCAACTGGCGGTGCAAGAGTGAATAATCCTCAATTCTTGATCGGGGCTAGAAGAGGCGGGAACCAAACTAGTAGAAGTATCACGGTTAGAAGTAATAATGGATCGAGAGGACTTCCTTCTTTCGGTCAAAACTAGAGTATCATGAATGACGGTAGAAAGGTAGACAAGACATTATACAAGGATATACTGTTAGACTTCGCCAACGATCAGGGTATTGACACGTCTAACGTCACCGATGATTACGTGAACAGCGCTTGGGAAGGGACGGGAGGAGACCCCACCAAGCTCATGAAGACGCTGGCCAAATCAATAGGTTTTCCAGAGGGGTCCGTTAACGACAAGTACATGGAGAAGTTGTATGACAATTACGATGTCATAGACCCGAAGTACATGAAGTCAACGTACGGGTACTTCACCCCCGACGAGCGCAAGTTGTTCTTGCCGGAGAACGCCGATGAAAGACAAGAGTTCAGGCTGGAAACGTCTCTAGGCGCCCTTGATGATTATTACAAGTCTCAGGGGGAGCTGACCCCGTTCCAGAAGGAGAGGATGTTCTCTAGTCGTGTCCAGAGACGGATTGATGAAGCCGGAGGCACGAACAACGAGATAAACGATTACGCTAAAAGACTGGCTAGTAACCTTGGCATGGTGTACGACCCGGAACGGAAGACTTACGTGGTACCGGGGGAGGAGCGAGCCAAGTACCAGTTGTTGCTTAACGAGACGTACCTTGATCCCAACGAGGTGGAGAGGATGAATCCCACCATCTCCGACATGAAGAAACAGAACGAAGAGATATACAAGATAGCCGAGGCTGAAAGTGACAAGTACTGGGATCGCAGGGAGAAAGACCGAAATGAGAGTGTATGGAAGTCCATGACGTACGATCCCCTCGCCATATCAGGAGAGAACATGAGGGAATTCGGGGAGGCGAACGCTTCCTTGATATTAAGCGATAACACCCGAAAGACTCTCGAACTGGTGGAGAAGGTGGAAGAAGGAGGGGCGAACATGGCACTCGGTATCGGGGAGGGGTTGAAAGATTACGCCTCAAACTTGATATTGCTGAACCAGCGTCTCGGGCAGAACGAGAGAGTAAGGAACGTTAACCAGAGGCTTGAAGGAATTTACGAGGACGTGATGTCACGACACCCCGAGTGGAGGTACCGGGATCATCCCGTGTACTCCGACGGGGAAATGTTACCCCCCGACAGCGCTGCCGAGGTAGCCGTGAAACAAGGGTACATTAACGAGGAGGTAAGAAGGTTGATGGACGAGCAATTCTCTCAAGATGACATTAACTTGCTTAACGCGTTCCAGTTAAACATACAGGCTCAAGAAGAATTATCGAGAGCCACGAACACGTCGTTCAGGGTTGGTTACGGTATGGGACAATCGATAGGTTTCATGACCGAGTTCGCCCTTACCGGTGGTCTCGTCGGGCTGGGGAAGACCGCGATCAGGGGAGGGGCCACGATAGCTGGAAGGAAGATCGGTGCCAGCTCTCTAGTTAAATCATTGTCCAACTCCAAGATTGTTGACAGGGCGATAGATTTCAGTGGCAAGATCGTGTCTTCAAAAGCGGCTAACGTTGCCACTAAAGCTGTCGAGAAGGTAGCCGGAACGAGGGTAGGCAAAGCTGCCGGGAAATTCAGCACGTGGGCGGCTAAAAACTCTACTGAAGCTGCCGCTCAAACCCTAGTAAGCCCAACGTTCATGGCTAACGTTGCCAACGACATAACGAACGGGGTGGACGTTAAAACCGCCATATTTAACAATTTTGGAGACCAGTTCGTGGAGAATTTCTCCGAGCGATTGTTCATGCCCGGGAAACCGGTGAACACCATCAGGGAATCCATAAACAAGAGCGCTCTTAGACGTGGTCTTGACCAGATCATGTATCGTGGAGGTTTCGCAGGTTACGGGCAGAGAGGATTCACGGGTTGGATAAAAGGTATGGCGGAGGAGATGTTAGAAGAGAAATTCGGTGACGTGGTGAGAGGATCGTGGACGGCGATAGACAGGGGAGAATCTGAATACTTGACGAGAGAGTTTATAAAACCGGATGACTTGGAGATGGTATACTCGATAGCGTTAATGTCTACCGGGTTATCAGGATCGGGGTGGATTGCTAACAAGGCTAGAAAAGCCCCTCCCCGCACCGAGGAAATACGATTCCGTGCCAACAAGTACGGGAAGATGATCCCGTCCGAGTTAAGAGAACGGATAGATAACTTGATAGCTGACGGTGAACTTACCGTGGACACCAAGGTAGAAGACGCCACGAACGAGATAAACGGGGCCATAAACGGGCTGTATGACGAGTTCACTGCTGGTGGGGAGAAAGTTAAAGAGCAGAAGGATTTAGCCACTAACGCTTTGAATTACTTCAAGAACGCCGTGGAACTTGATTTGCGTGATCACCTGACGGGATTGCAAGACGCCATGAGTGATGCTAACTTCCAAGCGGAAGGAGAAAGGTTCATGTATCAAGGCAAGGAAGTGCAAGCTACTGATACCACGGTACAAGAGGAGGGGAAGGTAGAGGTGGAGGACGCCGGGGGAAACCGTGTTATCGTTGATTATAACGACCTCACCCCCATCCAAGAAGAGGTCAAGAGTGAAGATAAAGAAGTTGAACAAGGTAAAATTAATCAAGATGCCAGCGAAACTAGAGAGGTGCGTTCGGAAAGTGAAGGCACAGAACAGCAAGTCGGGGAAGAAAGTGAACCCGTGGGCGGTGTGTCAGAAGTCAACGGGACTGAAAGTACACTCCAACAACAAGAAGAGGAAGTAAGTAAGACTCCCACCCTCGACAAGCTGCCCATGCAGGTGGCGAGAGACTACTACGATAAGTACAAGGACGAGGGTATAGCCCCCAAGGAACTCGCGTGGGAAGAGGTGAAGAAGAGTGACGAGTGGAAGTCGTTGACCAAGGAAGAGAAGAAAATGGCCGAGGAAGAGTTCAACGATAACCACGAGGAGATATTCGGGGACGAGGTAACTCCTTACATACGAGAAACACCGTACAAGATCAACAAGAAACCGGTGACTACCAAGGAGGCCACCGCTCGATTGAGGAACAAGGTTCGACAGCTAGGTATAGGCGCTTACAGGAAGGGCGCCGGTGACCTCACCAGTCGCCTCAAGAAGATTCGTGGGGTAATCAGGGAGGGGCAGAACCTGTTAACTCCCGCCCAGTACCGGAAGATAATGTCCAAGCTGGCGGGAGGTATAAAGACTCAGGCAAAGTACCAGAATCTTGTTAACGAGGTGGAGAGGATGATTAACGAGCAACAACAGAAGGCAACGCTTGAAGAGCGTGGCAACGACGTGAAGAAGGCGAAACAGGCCGTGAGACGCTCCAACATGACCAAGGCGAAGAAACAGCAATTGCTAGATTTCCTTGACACTCCCACGGACAACATGACCCCGGGAGACCTCGACATGTTCAACAACGTGGTTGCCGACATACAGGACGGGAGATTCTCCGAGCTGACAGAATACCTAGTGGACATCTACAAGGTTGAAGAGGGGGAGGGGAAGAACAAGCTGACGCCGGAGTCGGTTGACAGGTTCTTGAAAAACGTTGACAAGAGGATAAACAAGATGTCCAACGAGCTGGACGAGGCGTCGTTCAAGGACATGAACAGTTACCTTCGATCCATAAACAACATCCGTAACAAGGCGTTCAGGCTGTACGAGAACGATCAAATATCCGAGAATGACTTGCAGTCCATCTCCGAGAAGATAGATAACTTCATGACCGGGGAGAAGGGATTCGAGAAGATGAACCAGAAGGTGCGTGACAACGTGGAAGAGATGGTTGGGATGGAACTGGAAGACGCTTACCAGATGTACCCGATGGGTACTTCCCCCCTCTCCGTGACGGTATCTAGTATATTATCTAACGCCGAGTATATACCAACCCTGACTAATTTCCAGCTTAACAGGCTCTATAACGCCCTGTATAACTTGAACAACGGGTATATCACCCGCGAGCTGGTACAGGCTCAAGAGGACCTCGCCCGGCACGACATGTTCGAGTCCTTCAAGAACGAGATTGATCCTAAACTAGAAGCTCTAGTTAACAGTGGAAAGATGGAGAAGTGGCGGGATCGTGCTTACAAGTTACAGAAAGCGCTTGATATTCGTGACTTGAACACCGCCGAGTACATGCTGTGGGATAACTATTCTACCCCCATCTACGACAACATAGTGACCAAGTACATAGAACCGGCAACCATACAGGCTCACGTGGCTCAAGCTAGAATGTTGAAACCGTGGGCGTCGGCGCTGGAAGAGTTCAGCAAGTATTACGTTCTTCCCGTGGGAGTGTTAAACACTAGGGGACGAACGATGATGGACCTCGCCGGGATGCTAATGATAGAGAATAACTACCAGAAGAACGACCTCGTTGGGAAGGAGGGGGTGTCCAAGCTGAATCACTCGTGGTTCTTGACGGTGAAGAACGATATTGCCGCTCGTGATGCCGTGGAGACTAGAAGGATAAATAACGCCACGGAATTGTTCGTGCTTAACGAGGATGGATCGGTTAACATCGACAAGACGATTGACGCTCTCCCCGCCCGTGATGCCAAGGCCGTGAGAACCCTTATCAACGCCGCCCGCCAGATATTCGACGGCGAGCTAAGAGACATGAACATCGCGAGCGCCGCCTTCCGTGGGTACGACACCGGGTTCGATCAAGTTGATTACGCCCCCCGTCAATCCACCGGTGGTAGCACGGACATACAAGCAATAGAGACCATACAGGAGATGGCCAACGAGAACTGGGGTGGTCAGTTACCGGCAGCACACGCCATACATTCGAGAAGGGGAGGTATCCACAAGGTGAATTTCGACATCGCCTCTATGGTCACTCGCTCGATAGAGGAAGCCACGATGGAATTCAACGTGGTACACCCGTACAACGCCGTGGTGAAGGCTTTCAAGGACAGGATGAACAGGCCCGGAACGAGCAAGGACGAGAAGATGATATTAAACGCGTACGTCAACACGATAAAGGATCGTATAATATCCACCTATCACCTTGATAACTTCCACAACCGGACGAATAACAACTGGAACAAGTTTAACAAGTACATAAGTAGTGCCGCGCGTACGGCCTTGCTAGTGAACCCCGCCAAGATGGCAACCGAGATAGTGACTAACGTCGGGGGAGCGATCATAAGTGACGGTATCAGCGTGAACCCCGTGACGATGGTCAAGAACATCCAGCAACAGCAAGCCATGAGGGACATGTACGAGTTCTATTCAGTTCCTGACGCAGAGATGATGTCAAAGTACAGCGAGCTTACACGTGACGCTTACGGGAAGAAAACCGGGAAGAACGCCAAGATAATAGACGCTTGGATCAGGTTCCCGGACCTTATCACTTCTTCCAACATGTACATCAAGATATTCAATAACAGGTTCAACGAGCTTAACGGTTCCGGGCTTGATATTGACAGGTGGCAAAAGGATGACAAGTACCGCAGGGATATAGCCAAGGATTTCAGGAACGCCCACCGTGACGCCATGAAGAGAACGCAGGAATCGTTCAACACCGTGGCTCCCGTGTCTCAAGCGTCTAAAACCCGGCTACTCCCGTGGTCAAAGAACATATCCCGTGACGAGGTACTCGGTAGGTGGGTTGGATTCATGATGTCCTACTCTATCAAGGAAGTCGAGATGATGAAGGTGGGGTGGGGACGAATGGTACAGGGAGCCAACCAGAACAACTCGAAGATGTTTCTCGACGGTCTGGGGATGCTTACCAGCCGTTTCACGCGTAGTATCGCCTACAATATCACCAAGCCGTTGATCGGTGCTTACCTAGCATCCCTCGCTTTCGGTGGGGACGATGACGATTCGGTATGGGATGTCATGCAGGAAAGAACGTTGAAGAGCGGTGCCATCGGTCTAGCCGGGATATTTCTTGGAAGGTACGGTACGGTTGCCGACATGACGGCGTCATTCATACTGGGTGGTGTCAAGTTTGCAGAACAGATAGGGGCCATAGATGACGAGACGTTCGAGAGCATAACCAAGATCGCCGGGTGGGCTACTTACGCTAGACCGCAGAACCCGTACAACATCAAGCTGGGAGAGTTGTTCGAGGAAGTGTTGCCCGCCATCGGTATATTCATGAACGCCATCGGTGATAACGCTAGCATGGCATGGAAGATATACGATCGTGCTGAACACAAAGAACCTCTAACAGACTCGGAAGAAGAGTTTCTCCGGGCGTGCGGGGCGTTCTTCGAGCTGATGACTTTCATCGTCCCGAACGTGTTCACGGCCAACCTTAGAACCATCCTCAAGGACGGTGCCAATTACAAGCGCCGGCAGGAGGCTAACAAGGAACGTGAGAGTAACACTAGGAAAGCGTTTAAAAGTAGCGGTTTAGCTTTTTAAGAGAGAAACATTTCGTATGTTTATGACGTAAATAAAAGTGTATGGCTAGAAACACGAAAACAACAAAGCAATCAGGCAATAAGCCTAGTAATAGTAGACCTATTAGGATGCCAGTATCAAGACCAGCATCGTTTCCAACTCACATAAATACTAGAAAAAGAAAATGAAATACACGGTAGTTATAATAAAGATAAGTCCTATATTGCTGAATATTTATATGGCACTTACTATTATCTTCGCATTATTTGACGTGGATAATACGCCTTTTAATACAGTTTTTGGACACTCTTTATGGATGGATGCGATTTTATACAACTTGTCGAAGAGATTTAAATTCTGCGCATGGCATAGAGTTTTAATACTAAACCTTATAGGCGTAGCAATTTTATCCTTCTTCTTGGTTAAGTATCCAGAGATGATGTCATCATGGACAGCCATGTATTTAATGTCTGGTGCTTGGATAGTTTCAGCCATAACTTCAACCATTTTATACTTCAAGTATGGGTGTTTTAAATGTGATAATTAAAAACATCTGTATTTAATATTTTATTATATTTGCGTTATGATTCGATCGTATAGATATAGACTTAAACCTAATGTTGCACAGAAAATGTTTTTTATTAAGACATTTGGATGTGTAAGATATATATATAATTGGGCTTTAAGTAAAAGGATAGAATCATTTCAGAATAATAATGATGATATATCATGGAAAGATATGAGTTCCATGCTTACTTCTTTAAAAAAAGAATCAGACAAGTTATGGTTAAACGATGTATCTGCCGAATGTTTGCAGCAATCTTTAATAGACTTAAATTCTGCATATACTAATTTCTTTAGAAGAAAGAAAGGATTCCCTAATTTCAAATCTAAAAGAAATTGTAATCATTATAGAGCGATAAATAGTGTTGTAGTAGATCAAGATAAATGTAAGATAAGATTACCAAAAATAGGTTGGGTTAATTTTTTTAGTAATAGAAAATACGTAGGCAAATTTAAATCTGTTACAATATCCATGACTCCTACTATGAAATTTTTTATATCAATAAATGTAGATGATGGGAAAGATGTTATAGACAAGCCTGAAATATCTTATGATACATCTGTTGGAATAGATGTAGGTATTAAAAATTTCGCAGTAACATCAAATGGAGATGTGATAAATAACCCTAAATTTTTAGAGAAATCTATCGGAAGAATAAAAGTATTGCAGAAAAGATTAAATAGAAAAACAAAAGGGAGTAATAATTATGTTAAAAGTAGAATAAAACTAGCAAAAGAGTATGAGAAAATAACTAATAGAAGGAATGATTTTTTACATAAAATATCTACTAATATAGTGCGTGAAAACCAAACCATTATAGTAGAAGATTTGAATATATCAGGATTAATGAAAAATCATAATATGGCTAAATCAATATTATCTGCTAGTTGGTATTCATTTTTTAAAATGTTAGAATATAAATGTGGATGGTATGGGAAAAATTTTATAACTATTGGAAGGTTTGATCCTAGTTCTAAGATGTGTGAATGTGGATATATAAATGATGAGCTAAAATTATCTGATAGATTATGGTCTTGTCCTAATTGTGGTATAGTAAATGATAGAGATTTTCTTGCAGCTAAAAATATAAAGAAATTTGGGTTGCAGCGTAGAAATCTTATAGGATATTCACCTAGAGTTGCTGGGGTTGAGCTTGTGGAGTAATTGATGCAATCAATACGATGAAACAAGAATTGTTAAATATTAAAACAAACAACGTGGCTGTTGTAAAATTGACTAATCTAAGTAGATTGTTCAGGCACTTCGCCGACATGATTGATAATGGTTATTGTGACAACATCACCGAGGATGATATAGATGCAATGACCGAGGTACTTAAACCATACCTCAACGTTAAAGTAAATTATGAGCAAGCGAAGAAGATCACTGGTAAGACTGACAGTGCGTTTAACAGTAAAATATCAAGATGTGGACTCAAGCCAACGAAAGAAAGGCTTTATCGCTACATTGACATGCTTAAAATCAAACACAAGAAAGTTTGAATGGTTAGTTAGCTTTATATTGGTAGTTATCAAGTATGCCCACCCCCTCCAAGGGTGGGTATCTTTTTTATTCCCCGATATGTAGAATGTGAATATCGGCTGATTATCAGGCGATGTCGGAATTCCGACCACGGGCATAGTGAAACACGACGCACCGTGAATATCAATGACTTGTGTTATTATATACGATAATACACCAGTTTATCATCCCGTCCTGCAAATTTGCATGGCGGTGATTATCAGCCGAAACGGTTTTACCCGCTTCGGGAAGGGTGTCGTGAATCGCTACACCCCTGCATCGGTAATCACGAGGGAGGGGTCTCACTAAACGTTAGTCCCTTACCTGCCGTCGGGATAACCGACGTTAGGTACCTGACCTCAGGATTACTGAGGGTAGCTGACCTTACTAGTGGTAAGGGGAGGTGTACCCCGTTTCAGGGTATACCGTGAAATAAAGCATACCACACTATTTTAACTAATTTTAGCTTTTACTGATTATCAATGAGTTACGATAACTTCTCGTTAACATGGTTTTATAAAACAATGTATTACAGTCAATTACCAACTATAAAATAATATCATTATTATTTGTAGTGTTTGATTTATTTTATTATATTTGCAGAGTAATTTAAAAATACGAGCATGAAAACTAATGTAACTTTATTTTCAACAGACAGGAATCTGTATGGTGTTGTCATAAGGCAAGACACGAAGAATAGTTTCCTATCTTTAACGGATTTGCAGGAGGCATACACGGTGGCTAGACTAGAAAAGAAGTGGCCAGATCGAAAGATCGCTAATATACTAGCGTATGAAGAAAATGCGGAAAGGATTTTCTATATCCTTCATAAACAAAAGATGGATGGGGGGATGGATTATCACCAATTCATGTCCGCAGTGAAAGAATCATCATTGGTTCAGGTTTTAAAGAAATGTGGCGCATACAAGGTGAAGGGGGCTAGAGAGAACAAGGTCACGATGTGTAATCCTTATATTTGGGTATTGATTGCTATGGAATTAAATCCAGAGTTATATGGAGAGGTAGTTTCATGGTTGACTGACAGGTTAATTATTAATAGGATAGAAGTAGGCAATGCTTATAATACTCTTTCTCGTGCCGCAAGTAGGTTCGATGATGTAGATTATTCAAAAATAGCTAAAGCATTAAATTATATAGTCTTCGGTAGGCATGAGACATTACTTAGGAATAATGCAACTAAAGAACAGCTAGAAGAGCTTAAAGATTTACAGACCAAGCTAGCATTTGCAATTGATATGGGATATATCAACTCATATTCCGAATTAAGGAAAGAGATGCTTAAAATGTACGATGCTAAATATGGAACTTATTTTGCAACATCTAAAATTAAATAATTATGGCACGAAAAGTATTTTTAGAATTAGACGAGAAAATTATTATTGAATGGGGAGATGCTCCCCTCCCACCAGTAGGTAAAAGTATCATGTACAAGGGTAATGAATATATTGTACGTGATATTGAGTTCGGTATAGAAGAAGAAGATAACAATGGATGTATCTGTCATACAATAGAATGTAAAATAGTTTGCTATTAAACAACAAATAACATGGAAACATACAAAGTATTTATAGATTATGTAGAAGGTCCGGGAGAAGTTGAATGGAATTGTCCTCACATCCCCCTCCCCAACCACATCGTATCATACAAGGATAATCTGTACATGACAAGTGGAACTTTATTTAAAATGGATGACAACGGGTTTGTCAATGTAACGATAGTAGCTCATTTAATAGGCAAGAAAGATGAAAGCGTTAACGATTAAACAGCCGTGGGCATCGTTGATAGTCCACGGGATTAAAGACATCGAGAACCGGACGTGGAGAACGGATTATCGTGGCCCGTTATTGATTCATGCCTCCAAGACGATATACGGTGGCAACCTGAAAGGGTTTCTCAATAAAGAACAGTTGGAAGCGGTAGGAGAAGAGTATGATGAAGTGGTGAGAGAGCAATTGACTCACGTGGGAGCTATCATTGGGAGGGTTGATCTCGTTGATTGCGTGGTAGACCACGAGTCGGTGTGGGCAGAACATGATGACGAGATATTTAACGCCCTATCCCCCACCTTCCCCCATCCCAAGAAGCGTACCGTGTACAACTGGGTACTGGCTAACCCGGTTCAGTTTATAAAACCCATCCCCTGCCCCGGAAAGTTGTCGTTATGGGATTACGATTTGATCGACAGGATAGACGGGGAGACACGCCCGGTTTGTAATTGTAGTGTTAGAAGGGACGAGGAAGAGCAAGTTATCAGGCTCGCCGATCGTTTCGAGTGCAGGTTCTGTGGAGGGGAATGGTACAAATGAAGAAGTTTGAATACAAGAGGATGCATCGTGAGGTTGGTGATAGAGAACTAGCGATGATAGGAGAAGTGGGGTGGGAGCTGGTGGCTGTCGAGCCATCAAAACTTGACTTACCTCCCACCCTGTGGTTCAAGAGAGAGAAACAATCATACATAAGTAAAGAAGATTTGAATGGAAAAATTTCAAGAAGAGATCGTTAAGAAGATGAAACAACGGGTGAGAACCCCGCAGTTTCTTAACAGGGTGATCAACGTGTACGACTTCACCACCCTGTTTTCAAGGTTGATGATGTACCGAAGGGTAAAGAGTTCACTGGTACAGCCGAAAAAGGAGGGGGAGGAAGAGACGACGTACAACATGTATAATTCCATGTTCATAAGAATCAAGGAAAAGAACAAGTTGAACGACAGGAAGATGAAAAGAATACTCAAACGATTCTATAACATCTCCCCCACCGCCACGATTGACGTGATGCACACCTGCATGGAATACCTGTCATCCCTTGAAGGTGCCATTCCTAGAGATTTGTTCGAGGAAAACCTAGACAAGAGGAAATACATTGACCAGTACTTTAATAAAATCGAAGAATTTATAAACGAGAAATAGGGATATATATTATAAATTGTTAATTTGTTGCACCTGATTACTTGATAGTCAGGTGCTTTCGTTTATTATGCAAAGTAATTGAACCCCGATCTACCTTCCCGTAACTTTATCGAGATAAAATATTCGTTTAACCAAAAAACTCATTTTTATGGGAAGTGAAAAGATTTTCATGTTCGGCGAACCTTCTACCGGTGGGCGTGCCGATCTTACCGCCATTTTACCGGCGTTAATGAACAACAACAAGGGTATTGACCCCAGTATCTTGGCCATGCTTGGCAACCGTGACGGTAACGGTCGTGACGGGTTCGGCAACGACTTCTTCGCCATCTTGTTACTGTTTATCTTGATGGGATGGGGTGGAAATAATAACGGTGGATTCTTCGGAAACCGTGGTAATGGCGGGGGAGAGGGATTAAACATCCTGAACAACGACTCCACTCGTGAACTGTTGATGTCAGCTATCCAAGGTAACGGAAACGCTATCAGTCAGTTGTCAACTCAACTGGGATGTACTACCGGGCAAATCCAAGACGGTATCAACACCTTGAACATGAGCTTGTGCAACGTGGGTAACCAAGTTGGTATGAGCGGTCAACAGATCATCAACTCTATCCAGTCTGGGAACTGCACGCTTGCAAACCAGATCGCTTCATGTTGCTGCGATGTACGGACCTCTATCGAGCGTCAAGGCTACGAGAGTCAACTTGCAATCGTGAACCAGACAAACACCTTGCAAAACAGTGCTAGCAGCCAGTTTAATATCTTGGGAGCCAAGATAGATGCGCAAACTCAAATCCTGAATGACAAGTTCTGTCAACTTGAAATGCGTGAAATGCAGAATAAAATTGACACTCTTCGTCAAGAAAACACCCAGCTCGCATTGGCAGCTTCACAGCAAGCGCAAACGGCCAATATCGTTAGCCAGTTGAAAGCACCGTGTCCAGTTCCTAGCTACATAGTACCAAACCCTAATTGTTGCTACACGGCACCTTACGGGGTTGGATATGCAAATGACGGATGCGGATGTGGTTGCTAGTATGATTCAGATGTTTGGCTCGTGCGATGGCGGGCCAAACTCCAATCATATTAATCATTAATTAAAAAGTAAATTATGTACCCGATGAATTATTATTACGGACCTTATTTTAGAAGACCAGTACAGAGACTGGATCAAGGAGGAATTCCGGCGATAAGAAGTGTCGCCGTGACGACCGATGCTACTAACAGCGAGGTTATTTATAACATTAGTCCGTGTCAGTTTCGCTCCCTCCCCAAGACAGGGATACTGTTATTGAATATAGCTCATTCCCCGGCGGCGGGATCGGAAGGATACCCGGTTTCGATTGCCACGACTCCCGCTAATAGCACGACAACCACGTCATCCAAGACGCCGTTAATAAACGGTTCAGGAGACCAGATGTTATCTAGCGAGATAACGCAAGGGAATCGCTACTTGATCTTTTACGACAAGTGTAACGGCACGTTCCAGACTATTAACCACATAGTACCGCCAACGGCTGCCGCTAGTAACAGTGGAGAGTGATTGAACATTAAATTTAGAAACAATGCAATTCAAGGATTTACAGAAATCGTATCAAGTCTACATCCTGTACAAGGGAGAGAAAATTAGACACAAGATGGGGACGGTGGTGAGTATCGCCAACCCTAGGTTCCAACCGTTACAGCCGGGACAATTATCTTACCAGCAACCGCAGGACAAGATAGTTGACTTGGAAGTTTCCGTGGATGGAGTTAGTTCAACGTTCGTGGTGAGGGAGAACATGACGGTAGAAGTTAGAAATGACATTACCATATCGTGTGACAGGGACCCGATCCTTAACGAGATCAACGCCATCATGAGAAATAGTAACGACATTCTGAATAGCGTGGACAAGCACAAGTCCATACTGGAAGATTGCGAGCAAATAGTCAAGGATTTGAACCCAGTCCTTGCCGTTGACAAGAGTCGTGACGAGAAGATAGCCAACCTTGAAAAATCGGTAAGTGGCATTAATGACAGCATAGAGGGCTTGAAAGAGTTGATACTTGGATTGAATAAAAAAGAATAGACATGGTAAGAATAATTGGTTTCAACAGAGACGGTTACAACAAGGATATTCAGGAAGAAGAGTACCGGAGACGCCAGAGAGAGGACCGTAAACGCCAGATGATGGAGGAAGAAGAAAGAGAGAGACGTCGCAACAGACGTGATCGCTACGAGGAAGATGACTACGACGATGATGACGATGATGACGAGGAATACGAACGTCGTGAACGGGAGAGAAGAAGACGCGAACGTGAAGAGGAAGAAGAGGAAATGGAGAGGGAGAGAAGACGCAAACGCAAGAGAATGATGGAGGATGAAGATGACTTCACCCGCCCCGAGAACCGTTATGACAGGTACGATCGTTACGATGACGAGCCTGAAATGCGTCGTGGTAGAAGAAGACGGAGAATGTGATGGGAAGGGATCGTTATTATTTCAGTAGCAAGACGTTCGAGGATTACCTTGACGAGCATGGTCCTCACTTCTCCAAGAAGTTATGCGAGCTAGCTGTTAGCTGCATGGAGAACGCTGACGGTTCAAAGCACAGGTATTCCAAGGAGGAAGTCAAGGAACTTCTGAAAAGGAACGGGGTGACGGTAAAGAAGGCGAGCGAGTACGATTGTTGTTTCGTGGCCAACATGGCTTACGCCGATTTCTTTCCCGAGCCGTTGCGTAACGAGTTCGATATAGCGATGTACGTGAAAAAGTACATTGACGACCCGGACGGTTACGATGGGATAGCTTTTTCACGGTATCTTGCCGACTTGAAAAGAACGGGCAAGTATATTGACTGGGAAGAGATGATTTAAAAAAACAAGACCTATGGACAAGATCATGTATTTAATAGAACTACTCGATGACGAATGCAATTTTTACACCTGTCAGGCGGTAGTGGTAAGACTTAGAGATATGGTTTGTGAATGGGTCAGTTAAGCGAGAAAAGGAGTGGTTAATTCCACTCCTTCTTTTTTCTTGCCAGTTCCTCCCCCGCTTTTTTCGCCTTTTCTACCAGCGTTTCTTGAGAGAACCCGCTTGCCAGTATTCGAACGATAACCGGGAGGATGTTAGGATTCTCCGAGAAATAAGATGCTATGGCGGGGGCCATGTCTCCCAGCTTGAAATCCGAGAACACGGACGATCTTAATTCTTGGAATCCCTCGTCATCAACACTCTTCTCGAAAGACGTCACGAGTAAATACCCCACCCCCATCTCTTTCAGTTCACCTACCAGTTCCTGTAACTCTTTTAATTTTTTAGCTATTTCCTTTTCTTTTTCCATATTATTGCTGTTTAGTGATTAACAGGACCATGAGGTCCCCTATAATGTTGTTTATTATCTCCTTGGCGTCCATCCTCCCCCTCTTGTTGGAGACGGATTCTTGTATGGATGCAAGCCTGTTGTTGAATTCTGTCATCAGGCTGTTGTTCAGGTCTATTGATTCCTGCAACCTGTCCATTTTACTTGCAAGTTCCTCGCTCGTCATTGCCTGAAAGATTGACCCGTGAACATTACCCTCTTGCAGCACGACTTGATCCTCTCTAGCGTCCTTTCCCCGTACCTGTCGATTATCCCCCTCGCGTTAAGGTTGGTGGACACGAGAACTAGGTTCCCGTTCTGTTCCGCCCTGTCCATGAGTTCGGGAAAAGCGTGCCTCTCGTTGCCGTAAGTCATGATCTTGGATTCCATCCCCACGTCATCTAGGCACACGATCTTCTTCTTCAACACGTCATCAAGGTTGTCTCCTATCGAGGTCATCGTGTAGTAAGATGCCACCTTACCGTGTCTCTCGGCGAGGAGGGGGAATATATCACGAATAAACACCGTTTTCCCCCTCCCGTAAGTCCCGTACAGGAATAATCCCCTTCCCTCGTTGTCAGACAACCATCCGGCAATCTCGTCATACTCGGGTATCCACTTGAAAGAATCTCCTATAAAGTGCGAGTAAGCGTTTTTAAGCCACTTTTCGCTCTCGGGTATAGAAATGTATATCCTCTTCTTGAAAATGGCTCCATGATTGTAAGAATAGCCTCTAGCGATCAATTCCCTGTCCATGATTAAAACCTCTCGTAAATGTTGTTCAATGACGGGTAGTATGGAATCCACACCTTGTCGAGCTTACCCTTCCAGTTCTTCACTTCCTTGCCGTTAGAATCTATCCACTTCCCCTCCACCTTGCCCTCGTACGTGGTCCTTATTTTCTTCACGGTCTGTGACGTGCATACCTTTCCCCTGTCGTTGAAATACTGGATTATTTCCTCGTCAGTCGGGATAGTGAACGCTGCCATTCTCTTCTTGCACCCGGCGATCCACCTCCTGAGGTTCTTCTCCACCAGTTCCTCGTTTTCATCAATCAGTTTCCTCGTCTCTTCCGAAATCATGGCTTAACTTGTTATAGGTTTCACGAAAAGTCTTGTCGGTTAACATGAGCGATTCGAACTTGGCAATCGAGTGGTAGTAGTATTGTCTAGTCCTGCCCAGAATCTTGCAGGTCATGTGCCTGTTATCGTACGAGTCATCGGCTAGCTTTATGAACGCTGTCACGGCACGCAGGACGGGTAACTCGGCCCTTCCCCCCGCCATCGCTTCCATCGTTGTAACCCCGAAGGCCCTGCAACAAGCGTTGAGCAAGTCCATCATCTTGTCGTACATGGATGGTTGTTTCTCGTTCTCGCCGTACATTATGTCTCCCACGTCTTGCTTGAAGTCATCGAACAGCATCTTGAAGTTCCCCTTCGGGTGCTTCATCACGTCCTTGTACAGTAATTCTATCCTGTCATCCAGTTCCTTTATCATCTCAATCCACTTAACTCGTTCAACAAGTTTGAAAACTCTCTAGCGTACATCATGACGATCCTTTCAGGTTGATCTTTCGCCGCTTTTAACCATTCCTGTCCCAGCGTGTCGCACAGCTTGCAGAATAACAGGGTGGCGTTGTTCAAGGCAACGTTGGCGTTGATACCAGCCTCGTTAACCTTTCCTTTCCCGCCCCCACCCCCACCACCGAAGGATGAAGGTGCCGCCGGGACGATCTTCACCTTGAAGCTGTCTGGCCTGTTTCCCGGCTCTATCGTGTAGTCAACCGTCTCGCCCACCTTGAAGGCGCAGTTGTTACCTTGTTTCGTCATGTTGCCCCCCACGTCACCGTTCTCGAAACGGACGGTCCACGTGTGGAAAATACCTTGTTTCCCTACCCAGTCTTGTCCTTGAACGACACTGGTCACTTTTGATTTTTTCTGTTCCATTCTAGTATTTTTTAGCTTATTTCACCATGTGATATGCAATACCCTTGATTCATCAAGAATACAAGGTACTCGTGTTCTTTCGGGGAGGGAGAACCTTCTTTCAGTAACACGTCCCTGCCCTTGGCAACGTACCCGTGTCTCATGAGGTACGCCATTGCCGTGTACCTCTTGTTGCGTGCTTTCTTGTCTATCCTTAACTTTAAACCTCTTTTACCCATTTGCTTAATCTTTAAAACGTTCAACGTGCCTTCCAGATTTCCCGATAAACTTCAATATAACCTCGGCGTGCAAGTCTTCTTTCGCCTTGGACTTCATCTCTTCCCACGACGACAGGGTGACGGGTATCCTTCGTTCCTTCTTCCCGTTAATCTCGATGTACCAGATGTTGTCGTTATCTATCTCCCGGTCTATCGTGTGGTGGTACTTGCTGTAAGCTGACACCGGTCGTGGCGATTCGGGCTTCCTCACCCCCGGTCTCTTATATTCTTTTGGTTTCATTGGCTATCTTGCACTTGAAAGGACAGTTCTCGCAAGACGTCTCGTTGGGAGAAATCTGGTCCCACCCCTGCAAGACCAGCGTGTTGTAAACTATGGCCGCTTCTCTCGCCATGTCTTGACACAATCCCAGTCTCTCCGCCGTGCAATCGAACCTGTAATCCCTAGTGTTAACTAGGCCTTCCTTGTCAGGTCTAAGATCGGCCACGATGTAGAACACTTGCGGTTCCTTCATGGCGGCGTTCCAACCGTTATAGAACAACTCCGGGTGTCTCCACTCGTTATACTTCCTAGTCTGGTGGCTCAACTTGAACGAGCGGATGATATGATGGTGCATCAACCCCCTCACCTTGTTCACGAACCTCGGGTCTCCCCAGCAAGATTCCGAACACTTGTCCGGGAAGGAGGGGGAGAAGTACGTGCTATCAACGTTACTTGTCAGGTACAGGATCAGGGAGGACAGTATCCCCTTGTAGTTACACGGGAAAACGTCAAAAGTGTCCTCGAACCATACCTTTATCCCGTTGAAATCGTTCACGTAGGAAATCAAGGGCATGTTGGCGTTCACGTCATTAACGATCGTCCCCCCCCTGAATAACACGGATTTCCAGAACCTTCCCCTCTCTAGTATTCGTAGCTCGTTCGTTGACTTGTCCCCGTTAGATAGTCGTTTCATCCTGCACTGGCTGCCATCACCCGTTATGATGGACTTGAAATAATCCTTCATGGCCATCACCTCCCCGTTATCGTGCAGGACTATGGTCTTGTCAAGCAATCCCCTTATCTTCTTGGGACAGGCACGATGCGTGCTTATTATCTGGTCATCGCAAACGTGTATACCGAACTCCTTGAAAAGCCTAGGTGTCATTATCAACTGTTCCATGTCACTCTTCCTCCTTGTTAAAGAAACCACCGTTCTTACCCACTAGCTCGTAATACACGTCAGTTTTGTCACGTCTCTCGCTAGCGTTGCAGAACGGGACCTTGACGCAGCAATGATCGTTATAACCGGAGATGGATGGGAAGAACCTCATGTCACATCTCAAGCACTTGTCGATATGATCCGACTTGTTGTACCTCTTTACCTTGAAGAGTATGCCCTTGCGTTTAATCACGCTCCCCACCGGGACGTGAGAGTTCCTGTACGCGCTCCTTAACACGAGGAACAGGAATACCAGCAAGGCAATGGCTATTACAATGAATATAGTTATCATGTTTTCCATTTAGTTTAATTATAATACAAATATACGTACTTTATTTGACACGTGTAATGATATAGATAAATACTATAAACTACTTGATATCATCTACTAGATTTATCTTTACATGAGACAACTTGTAGTCAAGAATGTCCCATGATGCCTGAATATCAGGCTCTTTCTCGAACACTAGTTCCACGTTATCGTGCTTGAAAGAATCAAGGAACATGGTGGCGTGTCGAGCTATATTGGATATGTAGTTACTTTTCATTACGTAGTGACACTTGAATTGCTCGCTGACGTAATTGCTGAAATCCTCCTCCTTGATCTGGAAGTACGTAGCCATGCTAATGATCAGCACGAGGAGGGCGAGGGTGGTTGTCTCGTCAGAGTCTTCTATCCTCTTGTCGAAGAATCTCTTTATGGAGTAGAAGAACACCGTGTAATCGTGTTTCATGTCATCGTACAGGTCATCTAGCTGGGTAGTCAGGAAATCCCTGTACTCCCTCCCCACCTCCATGTACCTGTGATTTATCCACATCCTGATGTTTCTCTTTAACTCGTTACAGTGGAACTTGTTTTTCTTCACGTGAAGGCCGCTTTTCTTGACGTGATCTTCCAGCTCCACGATGTAGTTTTCCATGATCTCGGCTAGAAAAGAAGTGAGGGTTAGATTGTAAACCCTCACGTTAATGTCTAGTTTCTCCTCGATCAGGGGGACTTTAATGAATGCCATACCATGACAGTTGATCCCAGAACATCTCCTTGTACGTGTCGGAGTAAGCGGCGAACCCCTCCCCGGAGAAGTTGTAATGATGGTGTAACTCGGTAACGTGTATCTTCTCTCCCTCCACCGTCACGAACCCGTCAAGGTCACACAGGACGGTCTTGATCGGGGCGTTATTCTCTTTAGCTTCTTTCAGGGAGATGTAATCCTTGGGCCACACTTTAACCACGTCAAGGCCGTAGATGTCCGTGTTGCCGTTTCTAAGACAAAGCACGGTGACGAGGTATCTCTGGTCCATCAAGAAGTTGGTAACCCCGAATTTCTTGTTGCTGACGTTCCAGAACATTATCCCGTCGGAGGTGGGTAGGAGGGTACTCGTTGACAAGTCCCACACCCGGAACATTAATTTTCTCATGATCACTAATTTATAAGTTTAAACTTGATGTAAATGTACGAATTTTTCACTTCCCGTCCATGAGGTCGTGCAGGAACTTGCGACCTTTCTCCGTCCACCGGGTCTGTATTTGCGTCCCCTGTTCCCCGTTAGCCATCATGTACGGTACGGACACGGTGTGAGTGTACCCGTTGCCTTGGTACTTGGCGTACAGTATCCACGCCCCACCCTGCCTGTATTGAACGCCCATCTTCGCCAGTCTAGCGTTTAAAGTCTTGGCGGATAGACCGAACTCCTGCGCCATCTGGGTGGTGGTGTATGAACTCTTCGATGACATCGCCTTGTCGAAATACTCGACCTTGGGGGCGGCCTCTTTTATCGTCTCCGTGAGCAACGTTTTCTCTTGCTCTAGCATCTCGATTCTTTGTTCCCTTCTCTTGATAGTCTCTTGGGCGATCATGACTGCTCTAGCCATTATCTCTTCCGGGGTGTCTTCCTTGTTTTCCATGATGTACCCTCCCTCCTTCATGACCTTGGGAACTAGATCGTCAAATATCCAGCTCTCGAACTTCTCGGCTTGGGGGAGTTGACTGTTCGCGATCAACCGGTACACATTTCCCTCGTTGATGAATTTCATCGTAATGTTTTGAATTGAAGGACTTCCATCTGATTTTATTCCGGTTTGTACCCCTACGTCGTGATTCACGACGCCGGCTGATTTACAATGTCTTACAATGGCGTCACGAGGATTAGAATATCCAAGCGCAGTTGCAACATCGGTTGCTCCAAACCATACTTTGTTTTCTTGTTCGATAGTTCTGATCTGACCAAACTCTGGGTTGTCAAAAATTTTAACTTGTTCATTCATATTGCAAGATTAAAAATAACCATACCACTCCCGGTTGCTTGCAATATGTACTTTTTAGGAAATAAATATTACCGGGAGGGTAGGTTGTATGTTAATGTATACATTTATTCATGGTTAAAAGTAATATTACAAGCGGTGCAAATATAAACTATTTTATCGTTTTATCAAACTTTTATCATTTAAAATCGGTTGTCATACACGCTGCTAACAGCTAAGCTGGAAAAAACTCCAAGAGTTAAGTTCTCTTTTGAACGTTTTATTCCCACGCTTGGAATTAGATCGGATGTTTGTCAAGTCTTCAATGGCGATGCCAACTCCTCTAGTTTTAGCTTCATTGACTATTCGCTTGGAGATGGTGTGATTGATTATCGTTGCCGTGGTTCTCTCTTTCCCTTTAAGCCGTTTCAAGAGCCTAGCACATCCACGTTTACATTCACGTGTTCTACCTCTAGTGCCTTTGGATTGAATAGAACCACGAATTTTCATTCGTTTTTCCCTGTACTGGTTAAGAAATTGAGAAGAGTATTTTTTACCGTCAGACGTGCAGGCTATATCAGTTATTCCAAAATCACAACCGATAAACTCTTCAACATCTTCCATGTCTTCCTCGGGAACTTCTACCGTTTGAAAAAGGTAAAACTTGCCTCTCTTGAAAACAAGATCGGCTTCTCCCTTGATATATGGAATGTAATTAGTGTTATGACAAACGAAAGCAACCTTCTGCCTCTTGTTAACAGTCCAGATAGAAGCAATATTCTCATGATAAGAAAGTACACGGCTATCATAGCTTATACTTCCAAGTTCATTGAAAACACGTTGTTTCTTCCTGTCAAGCTTGTACGCGTCGGCAACCTTGCTAATACAACGAACAACTATTTGAGAGGAAAGTTTAAACTTGTCTCTAATGCCATTATAACACAAGTGATGAAGTTTAAATTGATTAAAAACTCTATTCTTCCATGCGATTTCAGAAATAAGGTTACAAGCTGCGTTAGCCTCCTTGATCGTTTCAAGAAGAGCTTGATACTGGTCACCAGTTGGAAGAAGTTTTATTTTCAGCGTCAATTTCATACCGCAAATATACTAAAAGAATTGGCATATTCAAATATTTGAAAAATTATTTATTAACAAAATAAGGAAAAGTCGCTCAATTCCTCCCACAAACTAAAGATTTGTGGATTTCTTTGAGCCAATATTATGAA
>ERZ1673744.963-NODE-963-length-31019-cov-10.419035_pt1 | contig 31019 bp, 12 predicted proteins | sample MGYA00580207_ERZ1673744 | MGnify/ENA primary metagenome ERZ1673744 (study PRJEB41218, sample SAMN15661751) | gut metagenome | host: Homo sapiens | place: Canada: London | collected 2015-08-20/2019-03-30 | study: EMG produced TPA metagenomics assembly of... | reverse complement strand
CGATTCCGGCGATGACGACGTGTGGATCCTGACGCCCGACGGGAAGTACGAGTACGCAGGATCCGATGATGTGACATCCTTGGTGATACCGGACTATGTTACTGCCTTGGCTGATGGAGCATGTCTGGATCTGACTGCTCTGGAGAGCGTCACAATACCCAACACACTTCAGACTATCGGTACCGAAGCGTTCGACGGATGCACGTCCCTGAGGACGATTGTTTTCGAAACAGGAGGGACGAACCCGTTGACCATCGGGGACGATGCGTTCAGCGGCACGTCGATCGGGAGCATCGTTTTGCCTGCCAGGACAGTTTCGGTGGGAGACTCCTTCGAAGGCTGCTCATCTCTGAGGTCCATAACTTTCGAATCCGCAGACGCCTATGTGCTGGAGAGCTTCGGATCGATAGACGGTCTGAATCTCGACACACTCCACATGCCGTATCCGAATGACGGCAACCTTCCGGAGGGGACCGACGAAATCGGTGATTTCAAGATCCTGGGGACGAAAGAGGAGACCGATCCGCAGACCGGGATCGTTTACAGATTGGAGGAAGACGGATCCTGGACGATACAGTCCGTCCCCCAGATGCTGCCTGAATCCGTAACGATACGGGATGGGGTCAAGGAGATAGGCAGCTATGCATTCAGAGGTCGCACCATAGGCTCCATAACGATTCCCGCCTCGGTCGAGGTCATATCGGACCATGCCTTCGATACAGCGACGTTGGGATCCGTGACGTTCGATGATGGTTCAGAGCTGACATCCATTCGGACATTCGCCTTCAGTCAATCCTCGTTGACATCGATCGATCTCAGCAACTGCACGTTGTTGACATCCATCGGAAATTATGCTTTCAGCAGATCGAATCTGAATTCCATCTCACTTCCGAACGGACTTCAATCCATCGGAATGCAGGCATTCGCCAGTACTATGCTCACGTCGATTCAGCTGCCATCCAGTGTCACGACGATCGGTAACTCCGCATTCGCTGGGTCATATCTGGAATCCATGGTTCTGCCATCGGGACTCACCAGCCTCGGAAACACCGTGTTTCCGAACACACTGAAGGAGTTGTCGGTGGAATCAGGGAACACCACCTACCAGGTCGATGGGGGCATCCTGTATCGTCAGACCGCGAATGGATTGGAGTTGCGCTATGTCCTGTACAACGTTGAGGATGCCACCATACTTCCCGGAACCGTCTCCATAAGCACGGTGGAGGGATTCAAGAGCCATACGAATCTGAAGACCGTAACATTCGGTGAGGGAGTCACGGCTAACATACCCAACAGCGGTTTCCTGGGATGCACTTCATTGGTATCCATCGATGCATCGAAGGCTTCGTTCACAAGCATCGGTGACTTAGCTTGTAAGAATCTGGAGAATCTGTCCGAGTTCCATTTTCCGACGACGTTCACGACGATCGGTAATGAAGCGTTCTATGGATGCATTGCACTGCATGAGGTGGATCTGAGCGGAACGAGTTTCTCGTCCGGAAGCAATGCCACATTCAATCAGTGCACGTCTCTGGTCAGAATGATCTTGCCGAGCACTGCGACAAGTGTTCCTGCTATGGGAGGCTGTCTGAACCTGTCCGAGATCATAGTTTCTGCCGACAACCAGTATCTCGAGTCGATAGACAACATCATGGTTATCGAGAAGGGGGAGGATGGCAAGGAGTTGGTCTTTGTCGTCAATGCATTGCCGGTCGTGGACGGTCGCATATCGATTACCATACCAGCGGATGTCACATCGATTGGAACGGGTGTCTTCTACGAGGTCATGATCGATGCCGTGTATGTCGCCGAAGGCAACGAGACATACGTATCGACTGAGGACGGGTCCGCTCTGATAGCGGATGACGTGGTCGTCTACATCGCAAGCGGGGTGTATGATTGCACGTTACCGGGTTCTGTAAAGGAAGTGACATCTCGTGCGTTCCGGTATGCGACAAACCTCAGGAATCTGACATGGGGCGACGAGAACACCACAGGGGATTTCATTTTTTCCGCAAGCACCTCATCGGTAGAGACGATCACTCTTACGACAACGGGCAAGGTCACATTGGGCCAAGGCACCACCGGGTTCAGTAGTAGTCTATTGAGCAGTTTCACGGTGAATTGTGGAGAGTTCGAGGCATCATCACTAATGGGGATCACAAACACAATAGGATCTTCAGTGGATTTCTCAATAAAAATCGAAGCAGATTCGATAACGGGATCCGGTTTCATAACGGAGAATGCAACCTCTGTGAGGATCTCAGGCGGGGTGACGGGGTCTCAGGACCTGGACGTCGGATCCCTGTTCGCAGATGGGACCTATGAAGGTCTGGAGATAATCATCGATGGTAAAGCGGCAGATGTCGTTCAGACGATGAGCGGCCACAGGCTGGTCGTTCAGGATCCGGATTCCGAGACAATACAGGTTCAGGTAGAGAGGATCACCAAATCCGGAGACAACTGCACTGTGGCGTTCACGGTGGATCTGGGTGACCTCACGGTGTACGATGTGGATGCCACGCTTTCGGACGGTACGCAGCTTCAGTTCTCGGACGGCGCCTTCATCATCGACATGAGCGGTGACAAGACGGTCACCATCTCCGAGAAGTCCTCCGATGTGACGCACACTGTCACATTCGATCCGAACGGCGGGGTCCTGCCTAGCGAATCGGGAACGGTTAGCATCGGTGACGGCAGGACGATTAGCACCACTCAGCTGGATTCCATGACGCCGACCCGTGAAGGATACACCTTCAAGGGTTGGTATCTCGATCAGAAACTGTCCGACAGTTACGACCGTGACAGAATCTTCGAGGACACGACGCTCTATGCGAGATGGGAGCCCGACAACGGGGTGGTTGTCACACTGTACGATCCGTACAACCGCGTGACAGCTAGTCTGGAGGGCGGGACCATGTTCTACAGCGGAGACAAGGTATCTCCGAACTCGAAACTGAATCTGTCCTTCACAGCCGGGAACGGCATCGAGTTCCTTGGATGGAACATAGTGGTTGGCAGTAATGCGACCGTCTATGATTCCTACGAGTTGGAGCTGGAGGTGACGGGTGCGACCCAGATATATCCCGACATGAGGGTCTACTCGACATCGAACGCTCTGATCAACACCACGGACCTGCCTACACCGGAATGGGAGAACGTCACGCTGGTGTGGAAGATTCAATACGATGTGGATACGAGCATGTCAACGTGGACCGGCATGCCATCGATCCCGTTGATTGTTGATGACTACGTCTACGTCCGTGCTGCTGATGATCTGATAAAGCTGAGCATCGAAACAGGCGACACAATCAAATCAATCACCACGAAGGGGACTACTTCCACAGCCTACTACCATTATCTGGGATATGGTGGGGGCGTCATAGTCGATTACAAGACCCAGAATGCGTACGATCTGGATCTGAACCTCATGTACAAGCTCCCGAAGGAGTTCACCGCTGTGTTCTACGACGAGGGATACTTCTACGGGCTGTGCGACGGGAAGCTTTGGAAGTTCGATGCCGATACGGGAACGCTCGTCAACGACGGCGAATGGTCCGACGGTGTCGAGGTTTCCTGGCACGGAATCTACGGTACGACATCCACTCCTGTTTTCGACGACGGGTGGGTGTACTTCGTTGAGGCCTCAGGGGACGACAGGATGATCGGAGCGGTCAACCTCGAGACGGGAGCCTTCGACAGGATCGTCCTCGACCAGATGAACGCGTACCTGTGCGACGACGGATGGCTCACCATGTACGAGTACGATGGCACGAGCTACCTGTTCGTCACAGGATACACCGGCGACCTGTTCGACACCGGTTCGGACGGCAACTCGATTGTCATGTGCGTCGCCCTCAACGAGGACGGCACGTTCGCCGACGGTTCGGAGAGGTGGATGAAGTTCCGTGCCTCCGCTGCAGCATCCGCATTCGTAGTGGTCGACGGGAGGGGATACATCAACGTCTCCCAGCAGAGCACGGAGGCATCCGCGGATGTCGGAACAGCCGGAGGGGCGTTCTACGTCGTGGATGTGCACAAATTCCTCGACGCCCCGAAGTCCATTTGGACTGACCATGCGGACGATGTGGACGTCAATATGACCTATACGGCCAAGACCATCGCAGGGGTGGGTGAACAGGGAGGTTGGCTGATCTACGTCGAACAGAGCATTCGCACGCACGGATCCATCGTCGTGAGCACCGCGTACAAGGAGGACACCGGCAAGGTGTACATCTACCTCCTGCCGTACACGGCGTCCGAGCAGGCGCTGTACACGTTCTGCGACTGGGACGGGAAGACCGAGGCCTCGGGATACCAGAAGTCGTCCCCCGTGGGACAGAACTACGGGTCCCAGGCGATCCGTGTCGGACCGAACGGCGAGCTGATCTGGTATACAGATTCTGGTACGCTGTGGTGTGTGAAGGCTGTATCGATAGTGCCTTACCAGTTCCTGATACAGGATGCGGACGGAGCTACCTGGGTCGATGCGTCGGGAAGCAGTTTGAAGGATGCCCTTTTGACAGCTCTCAGGGAATACTATGGAACGAACAAGATGATCGTCGAATCCGATGGCAAGATTACTGTGAATGGAATCACGCCCTCGGTCTATTTCGAGGACGGGGACATCTGGGTCGCCATCGACGCGGGTGACAGCGAGTACAACGCGTACCGCACGTTCTTCGTGTCCCTGACAATCCTGACCGACGAGGGCGAGCCCCTGGACCTCAACCAGGTCTACGGGACCTACTACCTCAACGAGGGCGGCAACGTCACCGAGTACAACCTGCTCGACATCCTGGACAGTCCCCCGACCGACGGGTACTTCTCCAGGACCGGCTACGTCACCGTGACCGTCGATGCCAACGGCGGAAAACTCGCCGAGGGAACCGAGGACAGGAATGTCATCGTGCCCGGTACCGAGATCGAGATTCCCGCAGCACCCTCCAGGACAGGCTACAACTTCCTAGGATGGGAGATTGACGGCATCCTGTACAAGCCGACCGAGACCTTCACCGTAGACAAGGACGTCACGATGATAGCCAAGTGGGAGTGGGCCGACGAATCCACCAAGGTAGAAGGCGTCACCATAACCTCCGACGATGATGGGTTCACCGATGAGCCCTCCTCCGGCAGATGGGTGGATCTCATCGCCGCCGGATACGCGGAGGATTCCGGGGATGCATATGATCTGATGCACGACGCCAACAGCAGTTTCACGGACGAGGGCGATGTGGCGGACAGGACGATGTTCCTGTACTTCGCACAGCGCGGGACCGGGTCCGACAGCATCACCGGAAGGCTCTTCCTATCCGACGGCACCCAGATCTACCAGGAGACCCTGAATAGCACTACCAGCATGTGGTACGTGACCCTGAGCGACACGTCCAACAGCTCCGAACCTAAGGATCTGAGCCAGTACTACAACCTCGGCGAGACCTACACCATGGCCATCTACATCAACGGCGAGATGGCCTGCAGCGTGGACATCACCGTCCCCGACGGGAAGGTCGCCGATGTGACCTACAAGGGCTCCTCGGTCAGGATGTCCGAGGGTGAGACGATCGTCCTCACCCCGAGGTTCTACATAGCCGGTGACGACGAATCATATTCCGTCGGCAACGTGGCTCAGGCCGGTGTGACCTGGGCGTCCAGCGACACTTCCGTGGTCACTGTCGACGCCCACGGGAACCTCGTCGGAGTGTCCGCGGGCACCGCGGTGATCACCGTGACGACCGACGACGGCGGCCATGTGGCGTACTGCTACGTGACGGTCGAGCCCACGCCCGTGACGAGCGTGACGATCGACGGCAGCACTTCCGTGTCCGTCGGAGGCAGCACCTCGCTGACCGCGGATTACGGAGGCGCATCCGCCACCGTGTCCTGGACCTCGAGCAACCCGGCCGTGGCGGTCGTGGACTCCGACGGGAATGTGACCGGCGTGTCCGCGGGCACCGCGGTGATCACGGTCACCGTCACCGACTCCCTGGGCAACACTAGGGCCGCGAACTGCGTCGTCACCGTGAGCGCCAATCTGGTGACGTCGATCGAGATGCAGGAGACCATGAGCCTCCAGGTCGGAGGGTCCGGGATCCTCACCGTTGAGGTGAATCCGACCACAGCCGACAACAGGAACGTGATCTGGTCCACCAGCAACTCCAACGTGGCGATCATCGTGAACGGCACCGTCACCGCGGTGGGGCCGGGAACCGCGATCATCACCGCCACGGCGGCCGACGGGTCGGGCTTCTCCGCGAACTGCGTCGTCACCGTGAGCAAGGTGTCCGTGGAGTCCGTGACCCTGAGCAGCAGGACTCTGACGCTCAACGTCGGAGGGTCGTCCATCCTGACCGCAACCGTGACCCCTGACAACGTCGCCGACAAGAGCGTCGTGTGGGCCTCCAGCGACTCCAACGTCGCGACCGTCGCCAACGGTGTCGTGACCGCTGTCGGTCCCGGCACCGCGACCATCACCGTCTCGACCGTGGACGGAGGTGTTACCGCCACCTGCACCGTCACCGTGAGGGGGGAGATAACCGGCATCGAGCTGGACCGTTCCTCCGTGTCCATGACCGCAGGCGACTCCGTGACCCTGGAATGCACGCTGCTGCCCGAGGGCACCGGCGGGTACACCGTGTCCTGGAGCTCTAGCGACACCTCCGTCGCCACGGTGTCCAACGGCAGGATCACGGCCGTCGGTCCGGGGACCGCGACCATCACAGCCACCGTAGGCGGAACGCAGCTGTCCGCCGTGTGCAGCGTGACCGTCGTCGGCTCGTCCACCGAGACCGGCACGACCACCGAGGAGAACGACGACGGGTCTGTTACCACCACGGTCACCGAGGAGATCGACGCCGGGGACGGCACGTCCGTGGGGAAGGTCACCGAGACCACGACCATGGACGGGTCCGCGACATCCACCGTCACCACATACACCGTGGAGACCGACGGGTCGAGGGTGGTTACAACGGTCACCATCACCTCGGACGCGAACGGCAGCCAGATGGCCGCCGAGACGTTCGTCCCGTCGACCGTGTCCAACGGGGTCAGGACCGTGTCGCCCGCCGACATGCGCGTGGCCCTCGAGCAGATGGCCATCGCCGACGCCGTCACCGGGGAGGACGTGTCCTCCACCGTGACAGTGAACGTCTCCACGGGTGCCGACGTCACCGACGTCAGGGCGACCATCCCGTCGGACTCCGTGTCCGGCCTCACCGGCACGGGCATGACGCTGGTCACCGACATCGGGTCGTTGGACATCTCCGGATCGGTCTTCGGCACCGTCGGCGACATCGGCGGGAACGCGACCGTGACCATCGGCAGGGTCGCCGGATCCTCCGTGCCGTCGGTCCTCGACGGGATGGTCGGGGTGTCCGTGTTCGAGGTCTCCCTGAGCGTAGGAGGGACGTCCGTCCACCAGCTCGGAGGGACCGTGACGATGTCCCTGCCGTACACCCTCGGCTCCGGCCAGTCGGCCGACGGGGTGAAAGTGTACTACATCGACGACAGCGGCAACATGACAGCGTGCCAGAGCAGGTACGACGCGGCGACGCAGACGGTGTCCGTCCCCACGGACCACTTCTCGACCTTCGCCATAGTCTACGAGGCGCCCGCCCCCGGTCCGGTCTCGGGTGACGACTCGCTGCTCCTGATCTGCATAGGCGTGATGGCGGTCGTCATCGCGGTGCTCGTCGTCATGATGGTCGTGATGTATTCGAGGGGGTACCTGAAGAGGGCCTGAGCGAGAACCAGAGCCGGCGACGGCGACGTCGCCAAGAAAACGCGGTTGGAGCCGTCAGTTATGCACGGCTCCAACCCTTTCCAACCAATTGGATTCCGTATTTATCGGCACTGAGTGATTCCATCGTGCAGAACTTTCCACACGGAGAGGGATGATGGAAATGAGGATAGACACTAGGTTGATCGCCGTGATGCTGGCGGTCGTCGCCCTGGCCGTCTGCGCGGTGTGCGTGGCGGAGGACAGCGACGCGGCATCCGGGAAAACCGTGTCCGTCTACGCGGAGGTCGACGGCAGGGTCGTGGAGATGACCGGGACCGGCAACGACCTCTCATCGGCGATAGAGGATGCGGTGAGCAGGTCCGGATACGAGGTGAACCTCGGTCCGGCTAACATCATATCATTCAACGGACAGGACGCCCCCAGCGGGAAGTACTGGACGATACAGCAGTGGCAGCCGCCGAGAGGGTGGGAGGTGGTCACGTTCAACGACGCGGCCGCCAACTTCGTCGACGGCATGTCCTACTTCCTGTACCTGGCCGAGCGTTCCACCACGGACGGGTACTCGTCCTACACCGCCCCGGACTACGAGCCGGAGGCCACAGCATACTTCTTCATACAGTTCAAGGAGGACGTCAACAGGAACTCCTACGTCACATCTGTGCTGACAGAGGAGCAGAGGTCCGAGGGATTCTGGATCTCCGGTACCGGGTCCAACGCCGCATGGGCGTTCAAGGACGCCTGCGAGAAGCTCGGGTTCGAGCTGAACATGAGCGACGGCGTCAAAGGCGACGTCGTCGACTACGACTACATCGGATGGCTGAACAGCTTCCTCGGTCTCGAGGATGAGCTGCTCTCCGGCAGCACCATGGACGGATCGTGGAAGTACTGGTCCCAGTTCTACTGGGACGACAGCACGGGGTCCTGGGTGTACGGGGAGACCCTCGGGCACTACGATCCCGCCGTCACACAGTACTTCGCGCTCATCAGGCAGGTGACGACCAAGGAGAACGTGCCGACGAACCTGGACCAGGATCCGTCGGACGCTCCGCTCTCCAAGATCAGCAATGGGTGCACTGTGAGGTTCGTCGACGGGAACGGCACCGTGATCAAGACGCAGAGCGTCCCGTACTTTGGCTCCGCTACCGCTCCCGCCAACCCCACGAAGAACCCGTCCGATGGTGTGACGTACACGTTCACCGGATGGGACAAGGAGTTCGACCAGGTCATCACCGATCTGACCGTGACTGCCCAGTTCTCGTCGTCCGGGACTCCTACGGATCCCGACGATCCCGGAACGACGACGGTGCCCGTGACAGGGGTCACGATATCCGATGATCAGAAGGAGCTCGAGGTCGGGGACTCATACACCTTCACTGCTTCGATCTCGCCCTCCAACGCCACCAACAAGTCCGTGACGTGGACGACCAGCAACCCGTCGGTCGTCACGGTTAACAGGACAACAGGAGAGGTAACCGCGGTCGGCCCCGGAACGGCAACGGTCACGGTCACCACAGCCGACGGCAACAAGACCGACTCGGTGATGCTAACGGTCACTGATATGGATATGTACATCTCCGTGAGCAGTTCCAGTCTGCTGATGATGGTAGGCGACATCACGACTATAATCGTGGATACCGGCACAACCAGTTCCATCACTTGGTCGTCTAGCGACACATCGGTCGTTACCGTAAGTCCCAACGGCGTGGTCAGTGCCGTGGGTTCCGGCGTGGCCACTGTTACAGCGACCAAGAGCACTGGAGCGAGCGCATCATGCGAGGTCATCGTATATTCTGCCGATTCTGTAGAGAATATCACGGATGAGGACCTGGACACAATTTCTGTGATCGAAGCTGACCAGATGGGATCCAAGAAGAGTGGCGTGATAACATCCGCCCTTGCACAGATATTATCGGAATCGGGCCGTAGCATGACTCTCACCACCAACGATACGGGTTCGATCACTCTATCCAGTGAGATTCTCAGAGGTCTGGATTCCGATACGAGCCTGGCCATCACCACCGGCCTGAATCTGGACGACTGGCAGAAGCGTATCGTCGGGAACAACCAGGTTTACGAGTACTCTCTGGACGACGGGATGATCTCGGAGCTGGGTGGGATAGCCACCATCAGCATGCCGTATGTCCTGAAGGATGGAGAGAACCCGGACGACATCAGGGTGTATTACATCGGATCGGACCACAACATCGAGATGTTCGAATGCACCTATTCTGACGGATATGTGACTTTTGAGACCACGCACTTCTCACCGTACTTCGCAACATCCGAAGACATTTCCGTCGAACAAGACGGGGACGGTTCGGGAGGAGACGATTCAGACGGCAGTGGTTCAGAGGGCGGGAGCAACACCATGCTCTACGTCGGGATCGTCGCGGCCGTCATCGTGGTCATCGCCGTTGCCGCGGCGGTTCTGATGAGGAGGAACGCCTGATAAACCGGGGCTCCGGCCCCTTTCTTCAGCAGGTGGATCGCCATGAGGTCTGTCAGAATCAAGATGTTCTCGTCGGCAGCCCTGATCATACTTCTGATCGCTGCCGTGCCGTTCATCGGCACAACGCAGTCGGAGACCGACGAGACCGAGGGCGTCGTCCTGGACTTCGGCTACTGGGACATGTACTGGGTGGAGATGGACCTCATGGACGGGATGACCGGGGACACGGCCCTGGACGCGGTCTGCACCGTCATGGGATACGAACCTCCTGTCCGTCTCAACGACGGCACCGTCTATTCGGTGAACGAGCAGGAGAACCTGATCGGGATACAGTGGGGGTTCTACGTCCTCGGTGACGACGGATGGGAGGAGGCCGACCCTTCCGAGGACATCGGAGGGTACAAGCTGGTCTCGTGGGCGCGTACCTCCGGTCCCGACGGCATGGTGCCGGGAGTGGATTACTCCGGATTCTCATACTACGGCTACGGCTCCGACGGGGCCGATCCCGTCACGGGGGAGCCGCTGAGGGTCGTGACCCTCGCCCCGTCCGTGACGGAGACCGTGGTCTCCGTCGGGGGGCTGGACCTCATCGTCGGGACTGACCTGTACAGCAACTTCCCGCAGGAGGTGGTGGACCGTCAGGACGACGGCACCATCACCTACGTCGGAGGGTACACCGATCCCAACTATGAGTGGATCATAAAGGTCGACCCCGACCTGGTGATATGCGACGGTTCGGTGGGCCAGCAGGTCACCATCGCGGACAAGCTCCGCAAGGCCGGCATAGACGTCCTGGTCCTGTACGACGCCGTGGACGTCAGCGCGATGTACGATAACATCTGGATCGTAGCATCCGCTCTGGGCATGTCCGAGAACGCCAACCAGGTGATCGCGAACCTCAGCGACACCATAGACATCGTCTCGGGCATCGCCGGGGACACCAACAAGCGCGTGTTCGTATCGCTCTCGGCGGACCCATCGCCCTGGACGTCGGGGTCGTACACCTTCATGTCCGACCTGGTGGCCAGCTCAGGAGGGCGCAACGTGTTCGACACCCAGTCATCGGGATGGTTCATGGTGAACAAGGAGCAGATCTACGCCAAGCAGCCGCAGGTGATCGTGATCATATCCGCCACGCCGGTGACGTCGCAGGCGGAGTACCAGGCGGTATTGGATTCGCTGGATCCCATGTGGAAGAACACTCCCGCATACGAGGACGGCGAGGTCTACGTGTTCTCCGGCGACGCGGCGGACATACTGCAGCGTCCCGGACCGAGGCTTGCGGAGGCCGCGGAATTGCTGGCGAAGATCATGAACCCGGAGGCGTTCACCGACAGGGACCCGCTGGACGCCATCCCGAAGTGGTTCGGGGACGACTACACCTACTATCTGAAGTACCAGGTGGGGGAGATATTCTGAATTCGATCAAGAGGCCGGCGGCCATCCTGCTGCTGGCGATACTCATCGTGCCGCTGTTCGCGGTGCCCGTCCAGGCGGACGATGCGGAGCCCTCGGGGGATGCGATGCTCATCGACATGGGCAACGGCGTCACGTACTGGTCCGATCTGGAGGGTGCCTCGGGCACATATGTGTCGATTGCAGAGGATGTGGCGACAGGGCTCGGGCTCGAGTTCTCGGCATCAGGAGGGACGGTCACCACGATCGGCGAGATGACCAACCACTCCGTCGGAGGGAGCGGGTGCGGGTGGACCCTGTACCTGTGGGACGGGACGTCCTGGACGGCATCCGATGAGACAGCCTACGCAGGCGGGAGCTTCGCCTGGGGATTCTATCCGGATCCTTCCATCACGCCGGTGGAGACGCCATCGAGCCCTACGGCATGGACCCAACATCGCGGGGATTCGGCCTCATCCGGAGATTCCGATTCATATGGCACCGTCGACGCCAAGTCGCCGATGGAGTGGTACCGCACGTACACCTCCGGATACGTCGATTCGTCGATAATCGTCGCCGGCGACTACCTGTACCACACCACCGGCGGCGCCTATGGCAACTCCGGCGCGGACGGGAACCCCTGGGTGTACTGCCTCAACAGGTTCACCGGCGATGTGGTGTGGAGCTTCATGATGACCAAGGGCCAGGGGTACGAGGTCACGTCCCCGCTCGTGGTCGGCGACATGCTCATCGTCACGGCCACGAACTGGAACGTGTACTGCTTCGACAGGTTCACCGGCGACGTGCTGGACACGATCGTCCTGGAGCCTGATTTCCCCTACGACGAGAACATGGACGTCGCATGGGAGGGGAGGACCTTCTACACCGGGGGGACGACCCCTGTGTATGATTCCGGTGCCGTTTACTTCGGGACCGCGGACGGCCATGTGCTCGCATACTCCGTCACGCGCTCGGACGGATTCACGCTGCTGTGGGACTACGACCCCGACGATACCTACTCGAACGGCGAGTACACGGGCGTGAAGGGCTGCTTCTACTACCACGCACCCGTCATCGTCGATGTCGACGGGACCAGGATGCTGTTCATCGGCTCGTACGAGGGGTACGCCTACGCCCTGGACGCATCGACCGGCGAGGAGGTCTGGGTGAAGAGGATGATCGACCTCGGCGATGACAACATCCCCCACAAGGGCACCCCGGGGTCGGTCGGTTCGATATCGGCCACCAAGGACGGCAGGCTGATCATAAGCTGCACGGACGGTGGCATGACGTCCCAGGACGGGTACACGGTATGCGTGGATGCCGCCACCGGGGAAGGACCAGACGGGTCCGACTGGTACTGGAAGCTGGATGTTCTGATGGGGGGCCCTGTTGTGACGGGTGATGCGATATACGCGTACATCCAGCCGTCGGTCACCGGTGTTTCGACACTCACCATGGCCGATGGCTCCGAGATGGAGTTGGTCCAGGCCGTCTATAGGCTGAACCTGGACGGCCAGGTCGAGTGGGTCTCGAAGGAGTACAACTGGATCAAGTCCGCCCTCACACTCGCGGACGGGGTGATCTACATGGTGGACTACTCCGCAGGGGAGTACTGGCCGAACGGCGGCGGTGTCACGGCGATCTCAGCGGACGACGGCTCCGAGATCTGGAGGCTGAAGCTGTCCCCGTCGTCTAAGGACAACTACTCCATGGTCGCCGCGACGGTGATCGACGGGAAGGTCTACGTGGGCAACGACTACGGCGCGGTGTACTGCATCTCGGACGTCGCCGGACCTCAGGTGGGGGACAGCGGGGAGATCGTCCTGGAGAACGGGTTCTACCACTGGTCCTGGTACGCGCTGATCGGCGTGGTGATCCTCAGCCTGATCATTTTCTGGAGGCTCTATTGAGGAGGCCTGCTATGGAAGAAGACAATGTTAGGTGGGCCCGTCTCAGGAGAGGCTACAGGGGCCTGAAGGAAGACATGGAGGCTCCGGTCCCGGACGACGAGAGCGAGATCTCCAGAAAGAAGAGGAGGTTCGCGGTCATCGTCGTGTTCGGCATCGTGATGTCGTTCGTGGCGTTCCTGATCTCGATCTCCATCTCCTCCGGCGGAGTGATATCGATCAGCGAGGCCGTGTCGGCGCTGTTCTCGGCCATCGGCAAGGTGACGGCGAGTCCCGAGGAGATAGCCGCGAACCCCGCCGCATACGAGCTGAACACCGTGGAGCTGTACATCTATGAGTCGAGGCTGCCGAGAACGATCGCGGCCATCGCCGTCGGAGCCGGCCTGTCGATCGCCGGATGCATGTACCAGGCGATCATCAGGAACCCCCTGGTGGATCCGTACATCACAGGAGTGTCATCTGGCGCAGGTTGCCTGGCGATCGCGGTCGTGGCGCTGGGGATCACCATCCCCATGATCCCCAACAGCTCGCTGTACATCATCCCCGTGGCGGCGATCATAGGGGGCCTCGTGGCCTTCGCGATAACCATGCTGGTGGCGGAGGGCGCAGGCGGGTCGGCGACCAACTACATCCTGGCCGGTACGATAGTCGGATTCGCCTTCTCGTCCGTGCAGACGATATTCCTGACGCTGAGCCTGGACAACATCCAGAACACCATGTGGTGGCTGTACGGGAGCTTCGCCAACGTGACATGGGAGAACGCGTGGCTTGTGTTCGTGCCGGCGATGCTGCTGTCCGTGATCTCCATGATCTGGGCCAGGGAGTACAACCTGTTCATGATGGGCGAGGAGCAGGCGAAGCAGCTGGGGCTGAACGTGAAGATGTTCAAGCGCCTGATGCTTATCCTGGCGTCGGTGATCACCGCCGTATGCGTGGCGTTCTGCGGGATCATCGGGTTCGTGGGACTGATCATCCCGCACGCGTGCAGGATGGCGCTGGGAAGCGACTACAGGCTGGTCATGCCCGCGTCACTGGTCCTAGGTGCAATGCTGATGCTGTTCGCCGACCTTCTGGCCAGGACGATGCTCTCCCCGCAGGAGCTCCCTGTGGGAGCGATCACCGCCATCATCGGCACGCCGATCTTCGCTTACATGCTGATGCGCAGGGGGAGGCAGTACGATGGATGACCTGCTGAGAGTTGAGAATCTCCACATGAGGTTCGGGGACTTCGAGGCCCTGAAAGGGGTGAGCTTCTCCATGGGGAAGGGCAAGCTGGTCGGGCTGATCGGCCCCAACGGCTGCGGGAAGTCCACCATGATGAAGTGCATCTCCAAGATCCACGACATGACCTCGGGGTCGATATTCGTCGACGGTAACGACATCGGCTCGCTGAAGCCCGCAGAGGTCGCCAAGCTCGTGGCATCGGTCCCGGCTGAGGCGGGGCAGACCTTCGGGACAACCGTGATGGATATGGTGATGCTCGGGAGGTACCCGTACGTGGACAGGGTCTGGTGGGAGACGAGGGAGGACGAGGAGAAGGTCCGTGAGGCCCTCCGCGCCTTCGGCCTGGACCATCTGAGGAAGAAGCCCGTATCCCTCTGCTCCTCCGGCGAGAGGCAGAGAGCGCTCATCGCCAAGGCGTACGTCCAGGAGCCCAAGCTCATGCTGGTGGATGAGCCGACATCGCACCTGGACATGAAGTACAAGCTGGACGTGATGGAGTATCTCCAGTCGATGGCCCGCTCCGACATGACGGTGATGGTGGCCGAGCATGACATCTCGCTGATGGCGAGGTACTGCGACACCTGCATCATCATGAAGCAGGGGGAGATCGTGACCATAGGGGATCCCAAGAAGGTCATCGACGCCGACCTCATCCGCGACGTCTACGAGGTGGACGCCCGCGTCGGGTTGGACGAGGACGGGGAGATCTACGTCCTGCCCAAGAGATACGCAGGTGCCAGGGAAGTCGCATGACTGGCAGCGCTCCCAGACAGACACCGGCATACTGCTACCGTTGCGGCCACCTGTGGACGCCGAAGGCGGATAAGCCCCCGAAACGCTGTCCTCGCTGCCACTCCTCCCGTTGGGATGTCCCCGAACGCAAGGTTCGCAGGTGCAAGTTCTGCGGGACCGAGTTCCAGATGTCCACCCTCGAGGATCCCTGTCCCTCCTGCGGGAGGAGGCAGGACGAGGGGCTGACGGACCGCAGCCTGCACTGCAACCAGTGCGACTACGACTGGAACCGCCGGGGGACGCAGTCGCCGCTCAGATGCCCGCTGTGCCATTCCGCCGAGTGGAACCGGCCCAAGGCGGAGCGTCTCATGTGCCAGCAGTGCGGACACGTCTGGAGGAGCGCCGTCGGCCGTCCGAAGAGGTGCCCCCGCTGCAGGTCCAAGGTCTGGGACCAGCCGCTGAGGGCCGTGCGCTGCCAGAGGTGCGGCCACGTCTGGAGGATGAGGTCGTCGGAGGCCGAGGGCCGTTCGTCCGCCTGCCCCGCCTGCGGGACGAGACGCTGGGACGTGCCGCTGTCGGTCGTCCTGGATGACACGGGCGGCGGGAGGCGTTACGTCCAGGCACCGCATCCCTCCAGATGCCTGGTCGTTTGCAGGGGCTGCGGGGAACGCTGGTACGCGGCGTCGGACGGAGGGTTCACCTGCCCGGCATGCGGGACCCGGGCGAGCCTCCACGACCGCATCGCATCCACCAGCATGGTCCTGTGGAGCAACGGCGCGAGGGAGCTAACCTATGTGACCGAGAACGGCTACGGATGCGTGTACCTCTGGGAGGACGACGTCCCCGTGGCCTGCAGGTACGTACACGAGGTCCTCTCCCGTCTGGACACGACGATCGGAGACATAGTCCGCAGTGTCAACGAGGGGACAGGGGATTATGACTGGAGGGGCCTGGCCGATGACATGGAGACAGGCCAGCACGATTACGAGCGGTACATAGGGTACTTCGAGAAGAGGCTCAGCCTCTCCAACTCGGACGCCCGCATACTGGCCATACATTTCACAGGCATGAGCCCCGAGGCGATAGCGAGGAAGCTGTCCATGGACGAGTCCTCGGTGTCCGATGCGTTCGACAGGATAATGGACGCTTACCGCGACTCGGGGATCATCGTGGACGACACGATATACACGAACGACCCGTTCGCGTACTATCGAGACCTATCCAGGTATCCATCTTTTTACACAGGCATCCCCTCGGATACGACGATTGTGCCGACAAGGGTCCATCTTTGTACATAAAAATCTATTAAATCGACAGAAACGATTTGGATGATATGTCCAGCTAGGATGGAAGCGTTTTCGCGGGTGGGACGGTGACAAACCACACGCCGTCTCTCAGGGAGACAGGGGGGGGGGGTGAAGATGTCCACAACACCCTCTGCAGATGCCCGCTCTGCAAAGGCGATCTGCCGGGCGACTATGTAATCGTCAGAAGGAGCCTGCTGGACAACTTCACCATCTGCTCCAGATGCGGATATGCCTGGGAGAGGAACAAGGAGGCGCCCAAGAGGTGTCCCAACTGCGGCTCGTACAGGTGGATGAACCCGCCCACGCAGAACATATGCCTCCGTTGTGGGCACAGGTGGAACTCCCGTCGCGGCACCAAGCCGGCCAAATGCCCCTCGTGCCGTTCGAAGAACTGGTACAAGACGGACCAGGAGATGCTGGAGGAGGAGATCGCCACCGGCATGGTCATGCTCGAGAAGGTCCCGGAGGCACGGGACGACGGATGCAGGGACGACAGAGAGCTCAGAGAGTCCCTGCAGGCGGCCGTCCAGAGATGCTTCCGCGGGGAGGGGGTCTACAGCGTCGCGATAGACCTGTCCGTACCCATACTCGACCTGATCCTCGCCCTGAAGTCGGAGGGGATCGAGGTCAGGATAAGGTGAGGGCCGGTCATGCGCAGGATCGTGCTGGTGTCCGCGGTCGTGGCGGCGATGGTCCTGCTGTCGCCGATGGTCCTACAGGGTTCCGACGCGCAGGACTCGTACGATGCCCCCGACGGGACCTACACGTACGCGAAGCACGGGTCCGGATCGGAATCGAACCCATATTGGAGCGAGATCCTGTCGTTCTCGTGCGATGGGGACACGGTGTTCCTCCAGTCGTCCCTTGAGGGGTACGGGGTGACGACCGTGACCTCGCTGTCGGGATGCGTGGCGGGGACGGTGGTCGTCCCCAGGACGGTGACGGAGGTCGCCTACGGTGCGTTCGTGGGGAGCTCGATCGACAGGATGGTGTTCCTCGGCGACAGGCCGGAGATGGACATCCCCGACGGGATGGACGTGGTGGCGCTGGAGGGGACCTCGGGATGGGACGCGGGGCAGGAGAAAATCCCCCTGCTGGAGTATCGGGACGGCGGGACGTCGTTCACCTACTACGTCCTGGACGGGAGGGCGTACGTCTACGGCCCCTCGGGGCATTCCGATATCATCGTCCCCGACGAGGATTCGGCGGGCAACGTTTTCGCGGGGATCGACTCGGAGGCCTTCCGCGACGGTTCCGTGACGTCGGTCACGCTGGGGGCGAACGTCTCCTTCGTGGGGACCAGGGCGTTCTACGGATGCGAGTCGCTGAAATCCGTCGTCATGGGCGGAGGCGTCAGGGACATCCGCGACGAGGCGTTCCGCTACTGCATCCACCTCGGCGACGTGGACCTCGGCGGGGTGGTCGCGATAGGGTTCGAATCGTTCCGTGACTGCAGGTCGTTCCTGTCCATCTCCGTCCCGGATTCGGTGACCTCGATGGGCGGAGGAGCGTTCTACCTCTGCAGGTCGGCCACCGCTCTGGAAGTGGGGACGGGCATCGACGCGGTCCCCGAGAGGGGGTTCGGATACTGCAGCTCCCTCGGATCCGTGGACATGACCGGGATGAGGGCCATCGGGGATTCCGCGTTCATAAGCTGTACGTCGCTGCGCGCCGTGACGCTGGATCCGGGCACTGTGAGCATCGGGGATTCCGCGTTCAGCGGATGCACCTATCTTGCGTCTATCGAGCTGGGCGACAGTCTGGTCTCGATGGGCGGGCAGGCGTTCAGCGAATGCAGGATGCTGACGTCCCTGACGTTCCCCGACACGCTCGGATCGGTCGGGGAGAGGGCGTTCTTCCACTGCAACAGTCTGACGGACCTGTACTTCGAGGGGGAGATGCCCGACATATCGGGGGACCTCCTGTTCGGGACGACGGGTGTCGCGGTCCACATCTACGATATCCACGAGGATTCATGGGATCCGTTCGACGGGGACATGGTCGTGGAGGTCGCCCCTGCCCGGGCCGACGAAGGGGGCCCCCCTCTGACGGCGATCGCCGTCGCGATGGTCGCGATCCTGGCGGTCGCGGCTTATGTTGTGTACAGGGTGAGAAGATGACCGGGAATAATAGTGCACCCGGACGCCTGTTCTCCGATATCCGGCGCCGGGCACGGACCTACATGGGATCTTGTGACTTAAAAGGAACCGAATTGGATGCGGGCGGCTGGTCGCCAGGTGCATCTGACGTCCCCGGATGCGCGGGATGGTCGGGGTGTCCGTGTTCGAGGTCTCCCTGAGCGTAGGAGGGACGTCCGTCCACCAGCTCGGAGGGACCGTGACGATGTCCCTGCCGTACACCCTCGGCTCCGGCCAGTCGGCCGACGGGGTGAAAGTGTACTACATCGACGACAGCGGCAACATGACAGCGTGCCAGAGCAGGTACGACGCGGCGACGCAGACGGTGTCCGTCCCCACGGACCACTTCTCGACCTTCGCCATAGTCTACGAGGCGCCCGCCCCCGGTCCGGTCTCGGGTGACGACTCGCTGCTCCTGATCTGCATAGGCGTGATGGCGGTCGTCATCGCGGTGCTCGTCGTCATGATGGTCGTGATGTATTCGAGGGGGTACCTGAAGAGGGCCTGAGCGAGAACCAGAGCCGGCGACGGCGACGTCGCCAAGAAAACGCGGTTGGAGCCGTCAGTTATGCACGGCTCCAACCCTTTCCAACCAATTGGATTCCGTATTTATCGGCACTGAGTGATTCCATCGTGCAGAACTTTCCACACGGAGAGGGATGATGGAAATGAGGATAGACACTAGGTTGATCGCCGTGATGCTGGCGGTCGTCGCCCTGGCCGTCTGCGCGGTGTGCGTGGCGGAGGACAGCGACGCGGCATCCGGGAAAACCGTGTCCGTCTACGCGGAGGTCGACGGCAGGGTCGTGGAGATGACCGGGACCGGCAACGACCTCTCATCGGCGATAGAGGATGCGGTGAGCAGGTCCGGATACGAGGTGAACCTCGGTCCGGCTAACATCATATCATTCAACGGACAGGACGCCCCCAGCGGGAAGTACTGGACGATACAGCAGTGGCAGCCGCCGAGAGGGTGGGAGGTGGTCACGTTCAACGACGCGGCCGCCAACTTCGTCGACGGCATGTCCTACTTCCTGTACCTGGCCGAGCGTTCCACCACGGACGGGTACTCGTCCTACACCGCCCCGGACTACGAGCCGGAGGCCACAGCATACTTCTTCATACAGTTCAAGGAGGACGTCAACAGGAACTCCTACGTCACATCTGTGCTGACAGAGGAGCAGAGGTCCGAGGGATTCTGGATCTCCGGTACCGGGTCCAACGCCGCATGGGCGTTCAAGGACGCCTGCGAGAAGCTCGGGTTCGAGCTGAACATGAGCGACGGCGTCAAAGGCGACGTCGTCGACTACGACTACATCGGATGGCTGAACAGCTTCCTCGGTCTCGAGGATGAGCTGCTCTCCGGCAGCACCATGGACGGATCGTGGAAGTACTGGTCCCAGTTCTACTGGGACGACAGCACGGGGTCCTGGGTGTACGGGGAGACCCTCGGGCACTACGATCCCGCCGTCACACAGTACTTCGCGCTCATCAGGCAGGTGACGACCAAGGAGAACGTGCCGACGAACCTGGACCAGGATCCGTCGGACGCTCCGCTCTCCAAGATCAGCAATGGGTGCACTGTGAGGTTCGTCGACGGGAACGGCACCGTGATCAAGACGCAGAGCGTCCCGTACTTTGGCTCCGCTACCGCTCCCGCCAACCCCACGAAGAACCCGTCCGATGGTGTGACGTACACGTTCACCGGATGGGACAAGGAGTTCGACCAGGTCATCACCGATCTGACCGTGACTGCCCAGTTCTCGTCGTCCGGGACTCCTACGGATCCCGACGATCCCGGAACGACGACGGTGCCCGTGACAGGGGTCACGATATCCGATGATCAGAAGGAGCTCGAGGTCGGGGACTCATACACCTTCACTGCTTCGATCTCGCCCTCCAACGCCACCAACAAGTCCGTGACGTGGACGACCAGCAACCCGTCGGTCGTCACGGTTAACAGGACAACAGGAGAGGTAACCGCGGTCGGCCCCGGAACGGCAACGGTCACGGTCACCACAGCCGACGGCAACAAGACCGACTCGGTGATGCTAACGGTCACTGATATGGATATGTACATCTCCGTGAGCAGTTCCAGTCTGCTGATGATGGTAGGCGACATCACGACTATAATCGTGGATACCGGCACAACCAGTTCCATCACTTGGTCGTCTAGCGACACATCGGTCGTTACCGTAAGTCCCAACGGCGTGGTCAGTGCCGTGGGTTCCGGCGTGGCCACTGTTACAGCGACCAAGAGCACTGGAGCGAGCGCATCATGCGAGGTCATCGTATATTCTGCCGATTCTGTAGAGAATATCACGGATGAGGACCTGGACACAATTTCTGTGATCGAAGCTGACCAGATGGGATCCAAGAAGAGTGGCGTGATAACATCCGCCCTTGCACAGATATTATCGGAATCGGGCCGTAGCATGACTCTCACCACCAACGATACGGGTTCGATCACTCTATCCAGTGAGATTCTCAGAGGTCTGGATTCCGATACGAGCCTGGCCATCACCACCGGCCTGAATCTGGACGACTGGCAGAAGCGTATCGTCGGGAACAACCAGGTTTACGAGTACTCTCTGGACGACGGGATGATCTCGGAGCTGGGTGGGATAGCCACCATCAGCATGCCGTATGTCCTGAAGGATGGAGAGAACCCGGACGACATCAGGGTGTATTACATCGGATCGGACCACAACATCGAGATGTTCGAATGCACCTATTCTGACGGATATGTGACTTTTGAGACCACGCACTTCTCACCGTACTTCGCAACATCCGAAGACATTTCCGTCGAACAAGACGGGGACGGTTCGGGAGGAGACGATTCAGACGGCAGTGGTTCAGAGGGCGGGAGCAACACCATGCTCTACGTCGGGATCGTCGCGGCCGTCATCGTGGTCATCGCCGTTGCCGCGGCGGTTCTGATGAGGAGGAACGCCTGATAAACCGGGGCTCCGGCCCCTTTCTTCAGCAGGTGGATCGCCATGAGGTCTGTCAGAATCAAGATGTTCTCGTCGGCAGCCCTGATCATACTTCTGATCGCTGCCGTGCCGTTCATCGGCACAACGCAGTCGGAGACCGACGAGACCGAGGGCGTCGTCCTGGACTTCGGCTACTGGGACATGTACTGGGTGGAGATGGACCTCATGGACGGGATGACCGGGGACACGGCCCTGGACGCGGTCTGCACCGTCATGGGATACGAACCTCCTGTCCGTCTCAACGACGGCACCGTCTATTCGGTGAACGAGCAGGAGAACCTGATCGGGATACAGTGGGGGTTCTACGTCCTCGGTGACGACGGATGGGAGGAGGCCGACCCTTCCGAGGACATCGGAGGGTACAAGCTGGTCTCGTGGGCGCGTACCTCCGGTCCCGACGGCATGGTGCCGGGAGTGGATTACTCCGGATTCTCATACTACGGCTACGGCTCCGACGGGGCCGATCCCGTCACGGGGGAGCCGCTGAGGGTCGTGACCCTCGCCCCGTCCGTGACGGAGACCGTGGTCTCCGTCGGGGGGCTGGACCTCATCGTCGGGACTGACCTGTACAGCAACTTCCCGCAGGAGGTGGTGGACCGTCAGGACGACGGCACCATCACCTACGTCGGAGGGTACACCGATCCCAACTATGAGTGGATCATAAAGGTCGACCCCGACCTGGTGATATGCGACGGTTCGGTGGGCCAGCAGGTCACCATCGCGGACAAGCTCCGCAAGGCCGGCATAGACGTCCTGGTCCTGTACGACGCCGTGGACGTCAGCGCGATGTACGATAACATCTGGATCGTAGCATCCGCTCTGGGCATGTCCGAGAACGCCAACCAGGTGATCGCGAACCTCAGCGACACCATAGACATCGTCTCGGGCATCGCCGGGGACACCAACAAGCGCGTGTTCGTATCGCTCTCGGCGGACCCATCGCCCTGGACGTCGGGGTCGTACACCTTCATGTCCGACCTGGTGGCCAGCTCAGGAGGGCGCAACGTGTTCGACACCCAGTCATCGGGATGGTTCATGGTGAACAAGGAGCAGATCTACGCCAAGCAGCCGCAGGTGATCGTGATCATATCCGCCACGCCGGTGACGTCGCAGGCGGAGTACCAGGCGGTATTGGATTCGCTGGATCCCATGTGGAAGAACACTCCCGCATACGAGGACGGCGAGGTCTACGTGTTCTCCGGCGACGCGGCGGACATACTGCAGCGTCCCGGACCGAGGCTTGCGGAGGCCGCGGAATTGCTGGCGAAGATCATGAACCCGGAGGCGTTCACCGACAGGGACCCGCTGGACGCCATCCCGAAGTGGTTCGGGGACGACTACACCTACTATCTGAAGTACCAGGTGGGGGAGATATTCTGAATTCGATCAAGAGGCCGGCGGCCATCCTGCTGCTGGCGATACTCATCGTGCCGCTGTTCGCGGTGCCCGTCCAGGCGGACGATGCGGAGCCCTCGGGGGATGCGATGCTCATCGACATGGGCAACGGCGTCACGTACTGGTCCGATCTGGAGGGTGCCTCGGGCACATATGTGTCGATTGCAGAGGATGTGGCGACAGGGCTCGGGCTCGAGTTCTCGGCATCAGGAGGGACGGTCACCACGATCGGCGAGATGACCAACCACTCCGTCGGAGGGAGCGGGTGCGGGTGGACCCTGTACCTGTGGGACGGGACGTCCTGGACGGCATCCGATGAGACAGCCTACGCAGGCGGGAGCTTCGCCTGGGGATTCTATCCGGATCCTTCCATCACGCCGGTGGAGACGCCATCGAGCCCTACGGCATGGACCCAACATCGCGGGGATTCGGCCTCATCCGGAGATTCCGATTCATATGGCACCGTCGACGCCAAGTCGCCGATGGAGTGGTACCGCACGTACACCTCCGGATACGTCGATTCGTCGATAATCGTCGCCGGCGACTACCTGTACCACACCACCGGCGGCGCCTATGGCAACTCCGGCGCGGACGGGAACCCCTGGGTGTACTGCCTCAACAGGTTCACCGGCGATGTGGTGTGGAGCTTCATGATGACCAAGGGCCAGGGGTACGAGGTCACGTCCCCGCTCGTGGTCGGCGACATGCTCATCGTCACGGCCACGAACTGGAACGTGTACTGCTTCGACAGGTTCACCGGCGACGTGCTGGACACGATCGTCCTGGAGCCTGATTTCCCCTACGACGAGAACATGGACGTCGCATGGGAGGGGAGGACCTTCTACACCGGGGGGACGACCCCTGTGTATGATTCCGGTGCCGTTTACTTCGGGACCGCGGACGGCCATGTGCTCGCATACTCCGTCACGCGCTCGGACGGATTCACGCTGCTGTGGGACTACGACCCCGACGATACCTACTCGAACGGCGAGTACACGGGCGTGAAGGGCTGCTTCTACTACCACGCACCCGTCATCGTCGATGTCGACGGGACCAGGATGCTGTTCATCGGCTCGTACGAGGGGTACGCCTACGCCCTGGACGCATCGACCGGCGAGGAGGTCTGGGTGAAGAGGATGATCGACCTCGGCGATGACAACATCCCCCACAAGGGCACCCCGGGGTCGGTCGGTTCGATATCGGCCACCAAGGACGGCAGGCTGATCATAAGCTGCACGGACGGTGGCATGACGTCCCAGGACGGGTACACGGTATGCGTGGATGCCGCCACCGGGGAAGGACCAGACGGGTCCGACTGGTACTGGAAGCTGGATGTTCTGATGGGGGGCCCTGTTGTGACGGGTGATGCGATATACGCGTACATCCAGCCGTCGGTCACCGGTGTTTCGACACTCACCATGGCCGATGGCTCCGAGATGGAGTTGGTCCAGGCCGTCTATAGGCTGAACCTGGACGGCCAGGTCGAGTGGGTCTCGAAGGAGTACAACTGGATCAAGTCCGCCCTCACACTCGCGGACGGGGTGATCTACATGGTGGACTACTCCGCAGGGGAGTACTGGCCGAACGGCGGCGGTGTCACGGCGATCTCAGCGGACGACGGCTCCGAGATCTGGAGGCTGAAGCTGTCCCCGTCGTCTAAGGACAACTACTCCATGGTCGCCGCGACGGTGATCGACGGGAAGGTCTACGTGGGCAACGACTACGGCGCGGTGTACTGCATCTCGGACGTCGCCGGACCTCAGGTGGGGGACAGCGGGGAGATCGTCCTGGAGAACGGGTTCTACCACTGGTCCTGGTACGCGCTGATCGGCGTGGTGATCCTCAGCCTGATCATTTTCTGGAGGCTCTATTGAGGAGGCCTGCTATGGAAGAAGACAATGTTAGGTGGGCCCGTCTCAGGAGAGGCTACAGGGGCCTGAAGGAAGACATGGAGGCTCCGGTCCCGGACGACGAGAGCGAGATCTCCAGAAAGAAGAGGAGGTTCGCGGTCATCGTCGTGTTCGGCATCGTGATGTCGTTCGTGGCGTTCCTGATCTCGATCTCCATCTCCTCCGGCGGAGTGATATCGATCAGCGAGGCCGTGTCGGCGCTGTTCTCGGCCATCGGCAAGGTGACGGCGAGTCCCGAGGAGATAGCCGCGAACCCCGCCGCATACGAGCTGAACACCGTGGAGCTGTACATCTATGAGTCGAGGCTGCCGAGAACGATCGCGGCCATCGCCGTCGGAGCCGGCCTGTCGATCGCCGGATGCATGTACCAGGCGATCATCAGGAACCCCCTGGTGGATCCGTACATCACAGGAGTGTCATCTGGCGCAGGTTGCCTGGCGATCGCGGTCGTGGCGCTGGGGATCACCATCCCCATGATCCCCAACAGCTCGCTGTACATCATCCCCGTGGCGGCGATCATAGGGGGCCTCGTGGCCTTCGCGATAACCATGCTGGTGGCGGAGGGCGCAGGCGGGTCGGCGACCAACTACATCCTGGCCGGTACGATAGTCGGATTCGCCTTCTCGTCCGTGCAGACGATATTCCTGACGCTGAGCCTGGACAACATCCAGAACACCATGTGGTGGCTGTACGGGAGCTTCGCCAACGTGACATGGGAGAACGCGTGGCTTGTGTTCGTGCCGGCGATGCTGCTGTCCGTGATCTCCATGATCTGGGCCAGGGAGTACAACCTGTTCATGATGGGCGAGGAGCAGGCGAAGCAGCTGGGGCTGAACGTGAAGATGTTCAAGCGCCTGATGCTTATCCTGGCGTCGGTGATCACCGCCGTATGCGTGGCGTTCTGCGGGATCATCGGGTTCGTGGGACTGATCATCCCGCACGCGTGCAGGATGGCGCTGGGAAGCGACTACAGGCTGGTCATGCCCGCGTCACTGGTCCTAGGTGCAATGCTGATGCTGTTCGCCGACCTTCTGGCCAGGACGATGCTCTCCCCGCAGGAGCTCCCTGTGGGAGCGATCACCGCCATCATCGGCACGCCGATCTTCGCTTACATGCTGATGCGCAGGGGGAGGCAGTACGATGGATGACCTGCTGAGAGTTGAGAATCTCCACATGAGGTTCGGGGACTTCGAGGCCCTGAAAGGGGTGAGCTTCTCCATGGGGAAGGGCAAGCTGGTCGGGCTGATCGGCCCCAACGGCTGCGGGAAGTCCACCATGATGAAGTGCATCTCCAAGATCCACGACATGACCTCGGGGTCGATATTCGTCGACGGTAACGACATCGGCTCGCTGAAGCCCGCAGAGGTCGCCAAGCTCGTGGCATCGGTCCCGGCTGAGGCGGGGCAGACCTTCGGGACAACCGTGATGGATATGGTGATGCTCGGGAGGTACCCGTACGTGGACAGGGTCTGGTGGGAGACGAGGGAGGACGAGGAGAAGGTCCGTGAGGCCCTCCGCGCCTTCGGCCTGGACCATCTGAGGAAGAAGCCCGTATCCCTCTGCTCCTCCGGCGAGAGGCAGAGAGCGCTCATCGCCAAGGCGTACGTCCAGGAGCCCAAGCTCATGCTGGTGGATGAGCCGACATCGCACCTGGACATGAAGTACAAGCTGGACGTGATGGAGTATCTCCAGTCGATGGCCCGCTCCGACATGACGGTGATGGTGGCCGAGCATGACATCTCGCTGATGGCGAGGTACTGCGACACCTGCATCATCATGAAGCAGGGGGAGATCGTGACCATAGGGGATCCCAAGAAGGTCATCGACGCCGACCTCATCCGCGACGTCTACGAGGTGGACGCCCGCGTCGGGTTGGACGAGGACGGGGAGATCTACGTCCTGCCCAAGAGATACGCAGGTGCCAGGGAAGTCGCATGACTGGCAGCGCTCCCAGACAGACACCGGCATACTGCTACCGTTGCGGCCACCTGTGGACGCCGAAGGCGGATAAGCCCCCGAAACGCTGTCCTCGCTGCCACTCCTCCCGTTGGGATGTCCCCGAACGCAAGGTTCGCAGGTGCAAGTTCTGCGGGACCGAGTTCCAGATGTCCACCCTCGAGGATCCCTGTCCCTCCTGCGGGAGGAGGCAGGACGAGGGGCTGACGGACCGCAGCCTGCACTGCAACCAGTGCGACTACGACTGGAACCGCCGGGGGACGCAGTCGCCGCTCAGATGCCCGCTGTGCCATTCCGCCGAGTGGAACCGGCCCAAGGCGGAGCGTCTCATGTGCCAGCAGTGCGGACACGTCTGGAGGAAGCAGAGCGAGCGTCCGGTGAAGTGCCCCCGCTGCCAGTCCAAGGCATGGGACAGGCCGTCCCGCGTGGTCCGCTGCCAGAGGTGCGGCCACACCTGGAAGATGAGGGCCGCCAGGTCCGGGGATGCCGAGTCGGTCTGCCCCAGGTGCAAGAGCAGGCACTGGGACGAGCCGATGTTCATCAGGTGCGACTCCCGGGGCGGGTCCGTCCGCTACTCCGGGGCCAACCGGCGCCCGGAGACCGAGCTGGTGGAGTGCAGGGGCTGCGGTAACAGGTGGTACGTCAGGGACGGCGGCCCAGTGGCGTGCCCGAAGTGCGGCATGGAGGCCAGCTACCGCGACAGGACCGCGTCGACGTCCATGGTCCTGTGGGAGTCGGAGGGGTCGTCCCTCACATACGTGGCGGAGAACGGCTACGGCTGCGTCTACCTCTGGGACGACGACGTGCCGGTGGCCTGCAGGTACATCCATGAGGTGCTCGGCGACCTGGGGATGACGATGGCCGAGATCGTCGACCGTGTCAACAGCGGCGAGCTGTCGGAGGTGTTCGCCGGCATCGCCAGGGACATGAGGGAGCACAGGGACGACTACGCCGAGCGCATAGACTACTTCATGAAGCGCTTCTCCCTGTCCGAGCCTGATGCACGGGTCCTCGCGCTGCACTTCACCGGCATGGGGCCGGAGGCCATAGCCATGCACTTCTCCCTGACCATGGAGGAGGTCAGGCGCGTCTTCGACAGGATCATGGAAGCCTACGCGGACTCGGGCGTCGTGGTGGACGACACGATATTCACCGAGGACCCGTTCCGCTACTACTGACGCCGCGGAAGCTGGATGGGTTGCCCTTCTCACCGCGTTTTTACATCCGGACACCCGGGTTCCGGAATACCGCACCATGAAGTTACATAACAATGTATTAGAGCCAACAGAGTATATTGGATGATATGTCCAACATGGTGCAGGGTTCCCCCGGCGACAGTCTGGGGATGATAGACGACGATGCGGCGGGCGACAGCCAGGCGGCTGCGACCGGCACCGTGTCGGCGAGCGTGGGACTCGACGGCATGTGCGAATGCCCGTTCTGCAGGCGCACCTTCAGGATCTCTGAGGAGAGGGGACCGGATGACGGCCGCGGGTCGCTCAAGTGCAACAGGTGCGGGTACAGGTGGACCAGCCGCGGCGGGGAGCCGACGAAATGCCCGAAGTGCGGATCCTACGCCTGGAAGAAGCCGGTCCTGGAGTGCAGGTGCAACGTCTGCAACTACCACTGGGTGTCCAGGAAGCTCGAGGGCCCTTCACGCTGCCCGAACTGCAAGTCCAACAGGTGGGACGAGGTCCCGCAGATGGTCGCGAGGGAGATCGTCACCGAGGAGGCCCCGGACGTCAAGAGGAAGTGGGTCCTGACCCGCTACGACGCCGGGGAAGGCTGCGTGGAGATCGCCTCGGCGCTCGGGCTGCCCCTGTTCACCGTCATCAGGATGGTCAAGGAGAGCAAGAAAACCGATTACCTCCCGAAGCTATGAACCGGAAGGCTCTGGCGGCGGTCTGCGTCGTCATCGTCCTGGCCGTCGCGGCGTCGGCCATCGTCATCGGCCGCGACGGCGGAGGCAACGGAGGGGACGGGGGCCCGGACACCGGCATGTACCGCGGGTACGACGCGTATTACGAGTACACCACATCAGGCGCCACGTCCGACACCTACACCGCCCGTCTGGACAGGGTCTTGAGCTCCGAGGAGGTGCTGTTCGTCCAGTCCGCCCTCGAGGGGTACCCCCTGAAGGTCATCGGGTCGGGGGCTCTGGCAGATTGTTCCTCACGGGTGATAGTGCTCCCGGCAACCGTCACCACGATGGAGGAGGGCGCGCTGTCCGACTGCCGGGCGGAGGAGATCGTCCTCCTGGGAGGCATGCCGGACGGGGCGGACCCGGACGACGGCCGCCTGAGGATGCTGGACGTCAACGGAGGCACCGTGCCGACGGCGACCGTCCCCTCGGATACGGGGGACCTGCTTTTCCTGATGTACGGGGAGGGCGCGGTCCTCCTCGAGGCGGACGGCTCCGGGACCCTGGAGCTCCCAGGCTCGGTGGAGTCCCCGGACGGGACGGTCCGTCCGGTGACCATGGTCGGATGCGACTCCTTCAGATCCTCGTCCTACACCTCCGTCGTCATGCCCTCCTCGGTGGAGAGGATCGGGACGAGGGCGTTCTACGGCTGCGAGGGGCTGGTGTCCGTGACACTCCCGGAGGGTCTGGCGTCCGTCGAGGACGAGGCCTTCCGCCACTGCCCCGCCCTAGCCGGAATAGATCTGGGAAGCGTGTCCTTCATCGGTTTCGAGGCCTTCAGGGAGTGCCGCAGCCTAGTGGAGGTCGTCATCCCCGACTCGGTCACGTTCCTGGGCGCCGGCGCGTTCTACGTCTGCTCGTCCATGGAGAGGGTCTCCGTCGGAACGGGCGTCACGTCACTGCCTGACCGCGTGTTCGGTTACGGAACGGTCCTGACGGAGGTCGAGCTGAGGGGCGACGTGGTGTACGTGGGTTCGTACGCCTTCGCCATGTGCCCGATCCTGGAGAGGATATCCCTGCCGGACGCCAGGGAGATCGGCAGCAGCGCCTTCGCCGAGTGCAGGATGCTGTCTGAGGTGGAGCTCGGGTCCGTGGAGGCCCTTGGCAACAGCGTTTTCAGCAACTGCAGGTCCATCGCATCCATGGAGCTGCCGGGGACGCTGGAGAGGATGGGGAGCGAGGTGTTCGTCGGCTGCAGGTCGCTGGCAGACCTCTGGTTCGGCGGTCCGATGCCCACGATGGAGGAAGACTCCCTGCTGGGGACCGACTGCGCCGTCCATGTCCCGGAGTCGGAGGCCGATTCCTGGGAGGGCTTCCCCGGCGAGCTCCTCTTCTATCGAAGGCTCAGATGAGCTGGAGGGCCGCCTCGCCGGCGGCGGTCATCGCCAGGTGCCTTGTATCGCCGCCGCCAATGATCAGCACGTCGCCGTCAACCATCCCGGTGGTGTTGCGTATGAGGTTGGCGAGCCTGGGCTCGCGGGCGTCCATGTCCCAGTTCGGGAGCATGATCAGGCGGCCGTCCTCCATGGTCCAGGTGGTGCATCCGTCGCCGCCGGCCCTTATCCCGGCGTTCCTCTGGTCTATCCCGTTGAAGACCTTCTCCGAGGCGTCGCTGACCACGATCGCCTGCTGGTGCTTCCCGAGGACGAAGGCCGGGACGGAGACGTCGACGGTCCGCATCCCGAGCGCTGCCAGGAGCTCCCTCCCGTTCTTGTCTATGGAGACCCCGGTCTGACGCACCTTCACCATGCTGTACTCCCGGAGTATGTCAAGCAGGTTCCTGACGCTGCCCTCGCCGATCTCGAGGTAGGAGGACAGCCTCGACCTGCCTACGAAACCGCCGTCCGAGAGGTAGTCGAGGAGATAGAAGACGTCCGAATCCGAGAACCTGCAGGCGGGTCCGCCCTTCTGGCTGTCCAGTATGAGCACCATGCCCGATGCCACG
>ERZ1673744.956-NODE-956-length-31110-cov-6.926614_pt1 | contig 31110 bp, 45 predicted proteins | sample MGYA00580207_ERZ1673744 | MGnify/ENA primary metagenome ERZ1673744 (study PRJEB41218, sample SAMN15661751) | gut metagenome | host: Homo sapiens | place: Canada: London | collected 2015-08-20/2019-03-30 | study: EMG produced TPA metagenomics assembly of... | reverse complement strand
AATTCCCTTAAAATAAGAAGAAATAACTTTATAGGTTGTGGCAAAATGGTTGACCAAATTGCCACAACCTATAAAGTAGCCGGAAAGCCCGTAAATACGTGGGTTCCCGGCATTATGAGTGGTATAAAAAGAAATGAATTTTCAGAGTATCGGATTCCCGATCGTAAACAATCTTATCTATAATCTGCTTTAAAGCTTCATTTTTCTGGACAAGAGAGTAAGAATCAGAAACCAGAATATCATGGACGGAGCTTACCCGATCCAGCATTTTAGGAGTAGAATCTTCCGGAGTTTTATCCGGTGCATTTTCTTCAAGTTCCGCAAGCTGCTGTTCCAGAGCATCTCTTTCTTTGGCAATCAGAGCTTTGTTTTCTTTATATTCTTCCAGTGTATCAATACCCTCTCTGTATGACGCACGTATCCTGTCCTCTTTACCTTTCAAACTGGCAAGGCGTTCGCTTATAAGGGTACGCTCATTAGAAAGCTCCTGTGGGCGAATTTCGCGCATTTCATAAACAATCGAATTGGAACCAAGAGCTTCTTCTAATGCTTTCAGGACTTCCTTTTCAATCACCAGAGAGCTTACACCGTGTGGTTTATCACATTTTCCTTTGCTGTATCCGTAGCAGGAGAAGTACGCATATTTTTCCCCGTTGGCTCGCTCCATGGTCGTAGCGGTCAGTGTGCGCCCACATACCGGGCATTTCAGCAGTCCGGACAGCCAGTGCTTATATGTAGAAGAGGGGCGCTTTCCAACCGGTTTATAGATCTTTTTCAGGCGTTCCTGGGCGGCATCGAAGAGTTCTTTACTTATAATCGCCTCCTGCATTCCGTCAGCAATGATCCACTCGTCCTGGTTTTTGATCCGGTTGGTGGCGTTTTCCATCCGGTTCCATCGGATCATACCGCAGTAGGATGGATTTTGAATAATATATTCGATACTGCGCCGTTCAAAAGCTTTCCCATGGGACGTTTTCAGTCCGAGAGAGTTCAGATGTCGGGCAATATCAAAGAAACTCATTTTCCCATTTACATATTTATCAAAGATCATACGGACAATCGCAGCTTCTTCCGGAACAATAACCGGAGGCTTACCACGTTCTACAACTTTATAGCCGAGCGGCGGTCTTGCCTGGTATGCACCGCGGGTAGCGTTTTCTTTCATGCCACGGAATACCTCACCGGATAAGCGAATGGAGTAGTATTCGTCCATCCACTCTATGATACGTTCGATCAGAGAGCCGAACGGACCGTCTGCCAGTGGCTCGGAGATACTGATCACATCTACATTATGTTGCTTCTTTAAAAGAGATTTATACACAATGGACTCTTCCTGATTCCGGGCGAACCGGCTGAATTTCCATACCAGGATGCAGTCAACCGGATGATCGGGACCTTTGGCCAGACCAATCATTTCCTGAAATCCGGGACGTTTATCGGCTTTTCTTCCGGAGATACCGAGATCCGTGAAGATCTTCAGGATTACAATATTATTTTTGGCTGCATAATCCCGGAGGAGATGCTCCTGGGAATCCGGAGAGATTTCTTCCTGATCGTGGGTGGATACACGGATATATCCGTATGCATATTTTAGGCTCATTGTATCAGCTCCTTTGTATTTTATGTAAAAAAGGGTACAAAAATAACAGCCAGCAGAAGAACATGAGTTCTGCTTGCGGTGGCTGCCTGAAGATGATACACTATTATTTGGAAATTGGGTATCTCTTCGGAGTACTTAATAGAGAAACATATTGGCGTATGTTTCCATCGCTCGACCGTTCCTGTTGGCGCAGGAGCGGTTTTTATTTATTTTATTGTGGAGGGTTACATACTCCACATGGCTCATGATTTCCTTTGACTTCGGATAAATGTTTTTCTATTTTTGACTGATCTAAGAAACGACAACCATCTCGATGGTATTTTTCACCTGTATTAGTAATATAAACTATCGGATCATCGTTTTCTTGAGAAACGACTTGCGAATCCGCAGGAACCTGCTCTTGAGATTCTGCCTGGGCAGCAGCTTCTTGAGTAGCTTTTTCTTCTGCAATACGTTTATCCTCAGCTTCCTTTGCGGCAATTGCTGCTTTATCTTCAACCTTTAGTGTTAATTCGTTGCTTTTTATTCCATTGTGTTCGGCGTAAACTTTATAAGATCCAGCTTGGGACGAACTGAAAATAAAGGAATTTTCATCTGTCTTTATTTTGCCACCAGTGATTTTGAAATCTTTTTCGGACACTTCATAATCATACGGATCAGTTGTTATGGATATTACAATATCTTGATTGATATCATAAGCAGCAGTCGTATCTGCTGACAATGTAATTTGTTTTAATTTGGAAGGAGTAGTAACCCCTATAACAGCACAAATAAGGATTAGAGCTGTTATGGTACATTTTACAGGTTTTTTCCAATTGGAATATTTCCACATAAGAAACAGACCAGCTGGGAAAAATAAAATCAATAATGCGATAATCCATCCTGTTTTCTGGTACCATTTTTCATCGTCTCCATTATAATTTGGAGCACTATATTGCGATGAAATTGGTTGCTTTTTAGGTTGCTGGGAATGCGTGCTACTTTTTGTCGATTGGACATAAGAGATGCCGGTTCCTGGTATTCCAATGGAAGCAGTTTTCTTTCCTTTAGAATTAACCGTGTAATGAGCTCCGCGCGCACCAAAAGTCACGCTGGTACTATTCTTGTTCAAATTCAATTTGACTCCTGGAGCTATTTTTATACTTTTTTTAAATCTTAATCCCATAAGTCAATCCCCCTTATGTAAAGTATTTTATTCACTTTATCAATGTACATATTTTTTTGAGTTTTGCAGATAATAAAAACATGAAAATATTATTATTGCAAATTATGAATGAGCGGAATCTGACAATCCGCCAGGTGTCCGTTATGACGGGATTGCCACGTTCTACAATCAGCGATATTATAAGCGGTCGAAGCGATCCACGAATGAATACATTGGAACAGTTGGCAATCGGATTAAAAGTAAAAATTACAGACTTATTTGACTCTCCGTACAAATAAGTGTCCGAGTTCTCGGACAAATTCAAAAATCGCGTTACCTCTCCAGACTTGGATTGTTATTATAGTAGAAAGTATAATAAACAGAACAAATGTTTGCGAAACTCTTGAAAATATGTGCCACAAGATGTAATATAAAAGTAAACATACGTTCGGAAACGCCGAGACTGGAGGGGTATGAAAATGAGTAATGAAGAGTATAAAGAATACATAATTGAAATGATCCAGAAAATCAACAATCCAGAACATCTCAAACGTATATTCAATTATGTACATAAGTTTTTTATCAGGAGAACGGGCAGGTAAGCCCGTTTTTTATTATGTAAAAATACTCTTCAAATATTCTTTTAATACCTGTCTTTGATCAGCTGAAAGTTCCAGATACTTTTCAATAATTTTCTTATCAATATCATCCAGATTATAATCTTCAGCAATCTCATCAACCACACTTTCAGGAGTGCCAGTGAACATATCACCTTTTCCTTCGGTAAGCCAGAAATAATTTACACGAAATTCTCTGCAAATGGATTTAGCAGTTTGTTCTGTTAAATTGCGCTCATTTTTTTCTAATTTAGAAATTGCTGTGTTGGAAACACCGATACGGCGACCAAATTCTTCTTGACTCATGCCGAGGTCCTTACGCAACTGACGTAAGCGTTCGCTTGTAGACATTTGAAGTCCTCCTTTCTATGTGATTCTGTAATCAGAATACACCTAAAAATCCCCTCTGTCAATATAAATGCAAAAAATATATTGACAAACTAGACAATGGGGAATATTATATAGACACAGGGGAGATACGATTAGACAGAAAGAGGTGAGGATAAATGGTAAATGCAAATTTATATGCAGACACAGTAGAAAAGAAAAAAGATGATGCAAAAGAGTTGGTTGCCATCCTGAATAAGATTCCGGAAGAAAAGAAAGGTGAAGTCATTGGAATTGTAAAAGGATATGCGCTTTGTGCAGAGAATCAGAGAGTGAGGTGAGGAAATGGGAAAGCTACATTTATTTGAATTAAGAAGTGGTCATATTCTTTTAGATGGAGTAACTATCAGGGGAATTCGAGAATGTGAATTTTCCATAAAAGAAAATGACAGTCTCGCAGAACTGTCACTGAAGATGGATGTCCGAACACTTGGAAATGAGTTTGCCACTCAATTCGATGGCGCATTGAATGAAACTGGGAAGATTAGAAAATGTAGCCGAAATAAGTTGAGGTCGAATCTCTTTCCAGACAGAGGACTTAGAAGTGTTTTCAATAAATTGATATCCCGCAAGAGATAAATCTTTGATGTGAGAGATTGGTTCATCAACATATTTGGAACCTTCTATTAAAATCCCCGAATTCATTAACTGGCGTATCCAGTATAAAACTTCGTTTTGCGAATAATCGGATAGCTTATTTTGAGCTATGTCAACTGGGTAGATTTGTGAGACGAATCCGTATTCGTCAGGAGAGATGGATTCGGAAACAGAAATTAAGATATCTCGAATTAAATTAGGATCAAACTTCATAAGGATCTCCTTTCTTTTTATGCTCGGCATGGCAGTGCCTGTAGTTAAAAGTATAGGAGAAAACGTAGGACAAATCAACAAGTACAACCAGCATCGCATAGTTTAAAGAGAGGTGGTAGATTTGCAACATATTTTTATTGCAGAAATTGATGGAAAAGAAATTGACATGGCAGCCATGATGCCGGAGGAAAAGCAAAAGGCAGTCATGGAAATGACCAGAAAGTTTGTAGAGCATTTTGGGTACCAGCAGGAGAAAACCGCGTAAGCGGTACCAGTTGGACAAGCAAAGGAGGGATAAGAGATGTTTTACAAGATTGCAAAGACACTCAGCGTAACGGCAAGTATTATCGGAATCTTGATGATGGCTGGTGCGTGTTCGGTGAAAAGTCAGGAGCTGTTTTATTTATATGCAGCACTTGGAATCACAACACTTACTACCGGAGCATTTGCACTGGAATATTTCCGGATACGGGAATGGCAGTACCGGAAAAGGAAAATAAGGGAGGCGAAGGAGCATGCCAGAAGAGAAGCAGCGTAAGAGCATTCGGACAGCCGAGCTTGATAAGATGATCAATAAGCTTCGATCACTGGATCGGGTTGATGGTACATCCGAGTATTACAAGAACAATGCGATCGCATACTTGTCGGATTTGGCAAATCATCTGGATAGGATAGGCGTAAAGACAATAAAAATGCGCCCGGAAGTTGCAGCTTCCAGTGGCGCACATAACAAAAAACTCAACTAAATTATAGGAAAATCGGAGGAGAAAGTCAAGTGAACGATGAAGCAATACACATTCCTGCGAGGAAAAAGCAGCAGACAGGTGCACAGATGGTCGTTAAGGTAACACCGGAAGCTTATAACACGCTGGTAGAAATTTACAATGAATCAACATTATCACTCAAACAGATTGCAAGCCTTCTGATCGTGAAGGCTGCAGAGCGAGTGGTTTATGACAAAGAATAATCGGAGGAAATGCCATGGAAGAAAGAAACAACAATGAGGAAACAGTCAAGATTCCTGTGTCGGAATACAAAAAGTTCTTAAAAGCGCAGACAAGACTTGAATTTTTAAAAGATTATACATCGAGAAGCAACTACAGCGTATCAAGAGAAGATATCGCAGCAATCATAGGATTTGAATTGGATACGGAGGAAGAATAATGAACGAGGCAAGAATAAAGGAGCTTTTGAAAAATACTGGGAGAGAGGGCATTGATGATCTGATCAGTTACATGGAAGAAAATGATTTTTTCACATCACCATGCAGTACAAGATATCATCTGGCAGAGGAAGGAGGACTCGCAACTCATAGTCTTAATGTATATGAAAATATTCTGAGGATAGCGAGTGGGTTAGGAGTGATAAATGAAGATCGGATGAATTCTTTTATTATCGTAGCATTACTTCATGATCTTGGAAAGATGGGACAGTTTGGAAAGCCGAATTATGTTCCGAACATGCTGAAGGGAAGAGCGACAAAAGCAAATCCGGATCCAGAACCGAAGCAGAGTGAAGCGCAGCCGTATAAATCCAATCCGGATCTCAGATATGTTGATCATGAGGTTAGATCTGTGGCTATTGCATCAAGATTTATTGAACTGACAGAGGAAGAACAACTTGCAATCCTCTGGCATAACGGATTATATGGACCGTTTAAATATGAGATCCAGGGAAAGGAGACACCACTGTATATGCTTTTACATTTTGCGGATTTATGGGCAAGCAGAGTAACAGAAGATGGAAGCAATGGAGCTGAATGATATTGCGGAAATGCTCTGTAGGAATTTGATATCAGAAGGATTTATCATTCAGAGATATGATGCGTATTCTTCCAACAGTATCTATCTGAAGTTGGATTACGGCGTGTGCAATTCTATTCGAATCAGCGATCATCCAGGAAAGAAATATTTGAAATATCGATACAATATAGGACCGTATGTTAAAGAATTTCAGGAAGTGAAAGATAAATTTCCAAGGATTTATTACAGAGAAACGAAAAGTCAAAGTCTTCTGAAACGTATCATCAGAGATAAGAGTGAAAAGCTTCAGTATTACGGAAAAGAAAAATATAAGAAGCTTATGGAAGAAAACAGGATAAAAAATATGAATTCAAAAGGATTCTGGAGTCAGGCGGAGTTAGTTGATCCAGAACTCTATAAGGAGGAAAAGCGAATGTCAAAGGTTATTTGTATTGCCGGAGAATCCGGATCAGGGAAAACAACATCCATGAGAAATTTAGATCCAAAGTCAACATATTACATTGATGCTGACAAGAAAGGCCTTTCATGGAAAGGATGGAGAAAACAGTACAACAAGGAAAATAAGAACTATCTGGCGTGTGATGATGCAAATGTGGTTCGTCAGTACATCAAGCGCATTGCTGAAGCCTGCCCTAGTGTGAAAGTAATCGTAGTGGATACGATCAATGGCTTGATGGTAGCAGATGAAATGCGCCGGAGCAAGGAAAAAGGATACGACAAATGGGTAGATCTTGCAGCCTGCGTCTGGGATCTGGTGTGTGAAGCCTATACATACAGGGAAGACCTGACAATCATTTTCACAGCCCATACACAGACGGATCATGATGAAGCCGGCTATATGTTTACCAGAATCAAGACTTCCGGAAAGAAGTTGGATAAGATTTGCCTGGAAAGCAAATTTACCACGGTGCTTTTGAGTAAGTGTGTAGACGGAGCCTACAAATTTGAAACCCAGGCAAACAACAGCACAGCGAAATCACCGATGGGTGCATTTGATCAGATGGAGATTGACAACGATATTGTAGAAGTAATGAAAGCATTGGAGGACTATTAAGATGAAAAAACCAAACAATTACGAAGAAACACAGGTTCAGGGAGAATTTACTCCTGTAGAACTTGGAGGACACAAACTGGTAATCAAACAGGTGGAAGAACGGATGTCAAGGACCAATAAACCAATGATCGTTGTGTTTTTTGATTTTGCACCGGGAGATAAGCAGGCTGGATATTTTGCGGAAGCATTTAAAAATGATATCCGTCCGGAAAAGAAATGGCCGAACCAGGCAACTCAGTATATTTTGACAGAGGATAATGAAGGAAACTGTAGTAGATCTTTTAAAACATTCCTGACTTGTGTAGAACATTCCAATCAGGGATTCACAACACAGTGGGGAGATAACTTTGGCAAGCAGTTCAAGAATAAGCTGGTTGGAGGAGTATTTGGAATCCAGATGGATTACTACGAGGGAAGAGAGCTTGAAAAGCGTGTTTTGAGATGGTTTGTATCACAGGACAAAGTGGAAGAGGCTGCAGTTCCAATGGAGACAGAAACACAAGCATATAAGAATCATATCAATGGATATCCGGCAAATGCGACACCTGGACAGGATGGATTTATGAATATTCCAGATGATATTGATGAAGAATTGCCATTTAATTAGGAGTTGATGCAAGTGGATATACAAATTGATACAAGAGAAAAGCAGAGGGCAATTCGGAAGATCATCAAGACATTTGACGAGAATGGAGTGAAACATTTTTCGAGCAAGCTTCTGGTCGGGGATTATATGAGTCTGGATAATCCCCGGCTCATTATTGATCGGAAGCAGAACCTGCAGGAGTTATGTGGAAATGTCTGCCAGCAGCATGAACGGTTTAAGAAAGAACTGCTTAAAGCAATTGATGCTGGCATACAGCTTGTGATCCTGGTAGAGCATGGACCGGATGTGAAAAATCTAGAAGATGTATGGTTCTGGCAGAATCCAAGGAAGCATGAAGTCCGGTGGAGAATGGTAAACGGGAAGCGTGAAAAGTATGTGGTGTCAGCCAAAGCAGTTGACGGAAAACAGCTGTATAAATCCATGTGTACTATTCGAGATCGGTATAATGTCCGGTTCGAATTTTGCGAGAAAAAGGATACAGGCAAGGAGATTGTGCGTATTTTGTCTGAATACGGTGATGCAAAATGACGCGCGAGGAAATCAAGCAGGCATACTCTATGAAGGATATTCTGGTCAAATGTGGGCTTCCTGAGCCGAACAGAGCGGGGTTTATCAAGTGTCCATTTCACAAAGGTGATCACGAAGCCTCAATGAAAATCTACGATAAGGACTTTCATTGTTTTGGTTGTGGAGCAAATGGAGATATCTTTACTTTTACAGAAAAGTTTTATGGAATTTCTTTCAAAGACGTTTTTTTGATGCTTGGTGGAGAATATGAAAAGAATCCATCTTTTCGGTCTTCCCTGGCGATATATCGGGCAAAAAAAGAAAAGCTGATGAGAGAAAAACAGGAAGCAAAGATGCGGGACAAGTGCAGATTGAACAACGATCTGATTTCTGTATACCGGGAATTTTTAAACAGAGCAGAGCCGCTGTCAGACGCATGGTGTGATTGTTATAATGCACTGCAGCTTGAATTATATCATGCAGAATTATTAGAAGAGAGAAGGTGATCACATGGAGCCTTTAGCAAGGCTGGACAGTAAAAGCATATTGAGCGAAGAAATCTTTCTGGAAATATTTGATCAGGAAGATGAGATTACAAAGGCTCGGATGATTCTTTCTCTTACAGATCGTGCTGGAGAGCTTGGCGTAAAAAAGAAGTTTGAAGAGCTTCTGAAAGCCTATAAAAGGGTGGACAAAGAAGCGAAACAAAGAGAGCGCAAGAAGCCAATTACAATGTTGGATAAGTGGACAAACTTTGAAGGACCATACAATAACATGTTCTGCGGAGCATGGATTGCCGGTGAGGATGGCGTCTATGCACAGAATGACAGCCAGGTGGATGCGGTCGCCTGTTATCATCCCATTCTTCCGGTAGAACGAATGAAGAATCTGGAGACAGGTGAAGAACAGATCAAGATCGCATACAAGCGAAATGGACGCTGGGATGAGATCATTGTTCCGAAAACGATGGTGACATCTGCCAGTAAGATTGTGGCGCTTTCTGGGCGTGGAATTTCTGTTACATCAGAAAACGCGAAGCTACTGGTCCGGTTTCTGTCAGATGTTGAAAATATGAATGATAGCCATATTAAAGTGCAGTATTCCACCAGTAAGCTCGGATGGATTAAGAATCAGTTTATTCCCTATGATACAGAGATTGTATTTGATGGCGATCAGCGATTCCGGCAGGCTTATGAGAGTGTTTCAGAACGTGGCAACTGGAAGATCTGGCAGAGCCATATGCTGAAGCTTCGGAAGACAAAGCGCCTGGAGATTAAGTTTATGATGGCTGCATCTTTTGCAAGCGTTCTGGTCAGCCTCCTGGGTGGACTTCCGTTTATCGTAGATCTCTGGGGAGAAACAGAGGGCGGTAAAACGGTATCGCTGATGGTCGCAACGTCTATCTGGGCGAATCCGGATGAATCGGCATATATCGGAGATTTTAAGACGACAGAAGTAGCATTGGAAGCAAAGGCAGATATGTTGAATCATTTGCCAATGGTTTTGGATGATACCAGTAAAACCAGCAGCCGGATTCGAGATAATTTTGAAGGAATGGTATACGACATGTGCTCTGGAAAGGGAAAGAGTAGATCCAACAAAGAACTTGGTATCAGTAGGGAGAATCGATGGAAGAACTGTATTCTGACAAATGGAGAACGTCCACTTAATTCTTATGTGTCCCAGGGCGGAGCCATTAATCGTATTCTGGAAGTTGAATGTAAGGACAATGTTTATGCGGATCCGCAAGAGACTGCCGAAATTGTGAAGAAAAATTATGGTCTTGCCGGAAAAAGATATATAGAGATTCTGAAAGGGATTGGCAAGGAAAAACTGCATCAGATGCAGAAAGAGTTCATGCAAGAACTGAAAGATGATGAAGCCATGCAGAAACAGAGCCTGTCACTGTCGATTTTATTGGTTGCAGATAAAGTCGCGACAGATTATCTGTTTCAAGATGGCGAATACATTACGATCGAACAGGCGAAAACTATTCTGATCAACAGGAATGACCTGAGCGACAATGAGCGCTGCTATCGTTATTTGCAGGACAAAATCGCCATGAATAATCAGCGTTTTGATATGGACACGAAAGTGGAAAAATGGGGAACGCTTGAAAAGGGAGTTGCTATCATCTATAACCAGGCGTTCAAGGAATTATGTAAGAGTGGAGGATTTTCTGACAAGGCTTTTTTGTCCTGGGCAGATCGCAAAGGTCTGATCGAGACGCAGGGCGGACGCATGACGAAAGTAAAAAAGGTAGATGGCAATCCAATCAGGTGTGTATTCCTGCGGCTGAACGATAACATCGATAAGGACGGGTTTGAACCGGTGGAAACAATGGATAAATGTGAGCAGGAAGAGCTGCCATTTAAGTAAAAGTTACCCGTTACCCAAGTTACCGGGCAAAATTCACCCTTATAGAGAAGAGAAAAATATGTGAAAGTGAGAAAAATATTTTCTCCTATACGGGAAAACGTGTGGTAACTCGGTAACTTCGCCCTGAAAAGTGCTTGAAACGCAGTATTTTCAATGGGTTCAACGGTTTCCCGAAGACGGTAACGAGATAAAGAAAATGGTAACATGCGGTAACAAGGAGGAGCTATGGAGGAACGAATCAAGGCAATCTACAATGATTGCTGGGGAATTTATAAAAAATATCTATCAAATCATAATATGGCATTATGGAATCAGAACATGGAAGCCATGATGAAGAAATATGACAACCGACCAGATATCTGCGGTTTACTGATTTGGTTCAGCGGCAGGGTACAGACTCTACATGATGAATGGAGGATGGCACATGAGTAGAAATGTAATTCGCAGTATCAGAAAAGGATCTGTACAGTGGAACGAAGAAGATCGGCTCAAGGTGGCAACGCTGTTATTAAAGGCGGGATACTCAGTCAGGATTAGAAGAATTGTAACAGATACGGGAAGTAAGCCTACGAGTAGGGGAAAGACAGAATATGTAATAGAGTACTGGGAGGAAAAAGAAATATGCTGATAGAAAAGACATTAAAAGAGGCATTGGCAGATTACATAAAAGGGAAACCAGTGACAGTATTATGGACGAAAGAGGACGGAAGCATGGATGTTCGGTTATTGTCGGACATCCTGGAACAGGAAGAAAATCATTTTCTGGTAAACGTTCCGGCATATCACAATCCGGAATTTGCACAGGCAGTAGCTGAAATGGTAGATCAGAAGAGAATAGATGACTGTAACAGAGAAGTAGCACCGGAAGAGATAACGGAGAAGGACGGAAGTACCCCCCCTCACAGAGCCGGATCCAGAAGTGATTCCGGCAGAAAATAAAAGGGAGAAAGCCCTGAAACTGGCAAAAGAAGGAAAAGGTGCTGCGGAGATCGCAAGAATGATCGATGCAAAATACAGCACCGTGTATTCCTGGCTGAATACGGATAAGTGCAAGAAACCAAAGCCAGAGAGCAAAACAGCCAGTAATGCGGACCGGCACAAATGCAGGACTTGCATGTTCCGGGCAACAGGAAATACAAATGGAGCCGGCTGTTCCTATATCGAGATAACAGGTCACAGCAGAGGGTGTTCCGTGGAAGAATGCAGTGTGTATCAAAAGGGCGATGCAGTGTCAAAGCGGAAGATGAAAGGATTTTATGAATGAGTTGGACAGATAAGCAGTTAAAGAAACATAAGCTCCGAAAGCAGATCAAAGAGATCATGGATAGTCCGGAGTTTCAAAAGGAACGCCAGAAGGAATTGGATAAACACACAGCAGAGGCAATGAACTGTTTTCTGCTGATTAGCGTGGATTACCTGTACCGGAACTATCATTGTAAGAGAAAAGGAGTTTTGAAATATCTGGAATTTGTTTTACATCAGATGCATTTTGCACAGAAGGACGAGGAATATTTTCAGCTGATGAATGAAGAGCTGGAGAGGGAAGTTGGTGTGAATGTGCTGGGGACGTTGAAAGGTGGGTGAGAAGATGAACAATAACTGGATTTCAACAGCAGATCGACTTCCAGATCAACGGGAATTCATAGAATCATATGTGCAAAGTGCATATGCGGCGGAGTTTCTGGTCACGATCGAGGGAGCTGATAAGGCAACAACGCTGTATTATTCCCAGACTGGTGTCTGGTTCGATGAACAGAGAGAACTGTATAAGGTTGTGGCGTGGATGCCACTTCCGGAAGTGTTCAAAGGATAGAAGGTGATAATTTGCAGGAGAAACGAAGCAGAAAAGAACAGCGGTGGGACAGGCAGCAGCATTATGAAGAGTTGGAGAGCCGGCATGATGCAAAGGCGTTGGAGAGATTCAAAAGACCGGCTTACCAGAGCGTAAGCGTTGCGGAATGTTTGGAGAAGAAGTATGACATTACAGCGGAGGCGGATACCATTGCAGACCGAAGAAAAAGAAATGACGGAAAATGAGAAAAAGAAAGAGTATCTGAGACAGTACAGGATCCATGTCCGGAGGATACATAGAATCAATGCGGAAATTGCAGAGTTACGATCTATGAAGATTTCCCCATCGATGAATAATGACGGGATGCCACACGGGAGCAGTCAGGGAGATCTGTCCGGTTATGCAGCAGAGCTTGACCGTATGGTATCGGAGCTGATAAAAGAACGATATGTACGGATGGTGGAATATCAGGAGATTGTACGGCAGATCAAAAGGCTGCGGAGCGAAAATGAGAAAGACGTGCTGTTTTACCGGTATATCCGTGGAATGGATTGGTGGGAGATTGCAGAGAAGATGAAGTTTTCAGAACGGCAGATCTATCGATTTCACGGGAAGGCACTGGTAAATTTTCGGCTTCCGGAAAAAGATGTCAGTGAATGTCAGTAACATCTGTGGTATTATGATAACATCGAGAAGCGAAAGAAAAGAGCTTTTCGGATGTGACATTTTCACAATAAGTTCTCCGACGGTAAGTGTGGTAAAAGGGCGATCTGGTGACAGGTCGTCTTTTTCGTTGCCAAGTGCCAGAAAAAGAGGTATTATGAGGTTAGATTTATCGGTGGAGGAAATGAAGATGAAAGTTAATATTCAGGTTAATACAAATAACTACAATGGTAAAAAAGTCGAAATTGAATCAGGAGCTATAGAGAAATTTACACGCGATGCTTTTAGAGAAGATGTGTGTGAGGCATCGGTAGAATTTAAATGCTTGCCCGCAGCGATACCACCAGATTTTATTCAGGTCATGATTTCTGAATTTGAGAAAGGGGTGCATATTGTAGGTGATATAACTGCCATTGTGACAGTGGTAAAGCTAGTCTACGTTTTTTTGACCAAATGTACAGGTTATGAGAAAACGATTGCCTTTTCGGATAGAGAAGAGTTGATTACAGTTACTGACGAAACCACCGAACTAGAATTGCGAGGTCAGATTCAAGCAATATTGCTGGAACAAGAGGAAAAGACTGGTAAGGATATCTCAAAAATCCTGGGCGAATAGTTTAAAGCAGTTAAAGTCAAAACAACACGAATGAGAGGTGATGGTACATGGCGAGAGCACCGGATCCACGAATCGAACAGGCGAAAGCCATGTACTTACAGGGCATAAAGTTAGTTGAGATTGCAAGTCAGCTAAGTTTGCCAGAAGGAACAGTTCGGCGTTGGAAGTGTACTCATAAATGGGAAAACGAACGCTCGGATAAGAAAACGAACGTTCGGAAACGAAAAAGAGGCGGACAGCCAAAGAATAAAAATGCTGTCGGGAATGACGGCGGAGCACCAGAACAGAATAAGAATGCTGAAAAATACGGATTCTTCAGCAAGTATCTCCCGGAGGAAACAAGGGAGATTTTTTCTGCCATTGAACAGGCTGATCCACTTGATCTGCTATGGCATCAGATACAGATTGCCTATGCTGCGATTGTTAGGGCGCAGAGGATTGCATATGTTAAGGATCAGGCTGATAAGACCGTTGAGAAGGTAGGAGAGAAAGACGGGAATGTGATTGGTGAGCAATGGGAAGTGCAGCAAGCCTGGGACAAACAGGAGAACTTCCTGAAGGCGCAGGCAAGAGCACAAGGGGAGCTCCGGGCAATGATCAAGCAGTATGATGAAATGCTACATAAAGATTGGGAAGCTGCAAGTGAAGAGCAGAAAGCCAGAATTGAGCAGATTCGTACAAATACCGCCAGAATGAGCGATGGAAACGGTGATGAGGATGAAGGAGTAGAGATTATCAATGACGCACCAGAAGAAACAGGTCCGGATATCGGAGATCATAATTCCGAAGTATCTGCAGATATTTAACAACCGGAGTATCAAGCACATCATCCTGACTTCTGGGAGAGCGGGAACAAAGTCCAGTTATGCTTCCATCCGGTCAGACTATCAGCTTGTATCAGATGCCAATGGTTCTGTTGTAGTGCTGCGTAAGCATCATAACAAGCTCCGGAAGACGGTATACAAAGAAATGCTGCGGGGAATCAACCGTTTGCAGATACCGAAAAACAAGTTCCGGATCACGAAATCCCCGATGGAAATCACTTACAAAAAGTATGGGACAACGATGTACTTCGCCGGATCAGACGGTATTGACGATACGAAAGGTATTATCGATGAGGATAAGCCGATCAAGCTGGTTGTACTGGATGAGCTGACAGAGTTCTTTGATGATGGTGAGGGCGAAGATGAGCTGACCAACATTGAGGCAACGTTCGTCCGTGGAAATAAAGGTGGGTTCCAGATGATTTATCTGTATAACCCGCCAAAGAATCCGAATGCTCCAATCAATCTGTGGTGCAAGAAAATGGAAAAGCGTGAAGACTGCATCCATATTCACACGGATTACCGGGATGTGCCAGTGGACTGGTTAGGTCCTGACCTGATTGCATCCGCTGAGATGATGAAGAAAGCAGATCCGAAAATGTACCGGTGGGTATGGCTCGGTGAAGCGATCGGCGTGGATGAGCTGATCTATTATATGTTTTCTGATCGGCACAGAAAGAAGCCGGATCCGGACAGAAGATATGACCGGATTTACATTGGCGGTGACTATGGTCAGCAGAATGCAACAACATTTGAAGCGTTTGGTCTGGACACTTACCGGAAGAAATTTCCGGGACTTGGAGAGTATTATCACAGTGGACGGGAATCTGGAAGACAGAAGAGCCCGTCTGAATATGCAAGAGATCTGGTTGAGTTCATGGATGAGTTACATGAACAGTATGAAAACCGGATCTTTTATATTTTTCTGGATCCGTCTGCAAAAGGTCTGGCAGAAGAGGTTAGAAGAGCCACCAGAACCGGACTGGACTGTCAGGTATTCTTGCGGGATGCGGAAAATGATGTGGCTCTTGGAATCAGCCGGGTACAGAAAGCACTGGTATTCGATATTATGTCGATCTCCCCGAAGCAGGAATACGCAGTGCAGGAATTTGGAACATACGAGTATGATAAAAAATCCATCGAAAAGGGGAAAGAAGTGCCGGTAAAGGAAGCGGATCACTGCATGGACGCCATACGCTATGTGGTTATGGGCGCATGGAGTAAGATCAAACATTGGCTGCCATTGGATATAGTCGAGGATGATGTGAATATAGGTGATATCAGCAGCAGGGAGGTGAGAGAAGAGGATGAATATCTTTAATTATTTTAGGAAAAAGGGGATTGATACGGTGGATGCTTCGTTCTACCGGAAGATCGATGAGTGGATCAGCTGGTATAATTCCAATGTCCGGCAGTTTACGTTCTACAAGGTGTATACCGGACGCGGGACAAGTAAACGATGTCGCAGGAAAAGCATGGGAATGGCAAAGAAGCTGTCGGAAGACATTGCTGATCTGCTGCTGAATGAGAGAGTTATGATCACACTGGAAGACGAAACGACACAGGAATTTGTGCGGAAGGTTCTGGATAACAATCATTTTCTGGTTATGGGAAATGATTACCAGGAACGGAAAGCGTATTCCGGGACCGTGGCATATATCCCTTATCTGTACAATGCGGTTGTACAGGAAGACGGAACGATATCTGCAGGTGAGATTGGAATCAACTATGTGGATGCCAAGAACATCTATCCGGTCAGTTGGAATAACGGGAACGTCACAGAATGCGTTTTTACGTTTGTCCATACTGTTCGCCAGAAGAAATACGTGCAGATTCAGTTCCATCGGATTGAGCCAGATGGGATGTATGTGATCGAAAATAGTGTCCTGGAATGCACGAAAGGCAGTGCAGAAGGACGTGAGCTGACAGAACAGGAGTGGAAACAGCTGAAACCATTTGCAAATCTGGCAGCCAGAACAGAGACAGGATCCACAGAACCACAGTTTGTCATTGACAGGCTGAATATCACAAACAATGCGGATGAATGCAATCCAATGGGAATTGCGATTTTTGCAAATGCCATTGATACGCTTAAAAAGCTGGATATGGAGTTTGATTCTTACTGCAATGAGTTTGATCTTGGAAGAAAAAGAATCTTTGTCGCTCCGGAAATGCTGACGAACGAAGACGGATCTCCAAGCTTTGATCCGGATGACAGTGTGTTCTATTCGCTTCCGGAAGATTACGATAAGAGCCAGACCGGTCTGATCAAGGAAGTGGATATGAGCCTCCGGGTAGAACAGCACAGCAAGGCAATCAATGATGATCTGAATTATCTGTCTCTGAAATGTGGATTCGGTACGGAAAGATACCGATTTGACGGAGCTGGGGCAAAGACAGCGACCGAGATTATTTCCGAGAACTCAGATATGTACCGAATGTTAAAGAAGCATGAGATAATCTTGGAAGATGTCATAAAGCGGCTGGTCAGAATCATTATCCGGCTCGGTATTGTAACCGGCAATACACTGGATCAGAACACGGACGTTGTGATTGACTTTGATGATTCTATCATTGAGGATAAGGGCGCAGAGCGTCAGCAGGACCGTCAGGACGTCAGCATGGGTGTTATGCGGCATGAAGAGTACCGTGCAAAATGGTATGGTGAAACTGTAGAACAGGCAAAAAAGAATCTGCCAGAGCAGAATCAGGTGATGGAGTAGGATGCGGGATGATTACAAAGAAAAGATTGCCAGTAAGATTGCAGCGCGGTACATAGGTCTGGAAGAGCAGATCCTGCAGGACATTGCCCGGCGGATCAAAAAGACCGGTGAGATCACCAGTACAGCAGACTGGCAGATCAATCGGTTACGGATTCTGGGATATTCTTCCGAGGATATCGAAAGAGAGATCAAGAAAACACTGGATGCGTCTTATCCGGAAATGTTTGAGCTGTACGATAAAGTGATCGACTGGGAATACATCCGGAATAAGGACATTTACGAACAGATCAATGCAGAGTTTATCCTGTTTGAGAAGAATGAACAGCTCAAGCAGATCACAGATGCTATTATCCGGCAGAGTCTGGAAGATCTGGAGAATGTAACTAAGTCACTTGGCTTTTACTTAGATTACAATGGCAAGAAAGTCCTGACACCACTATCACAGGTCTACAGCAACTATCTGGACAATGCCTGTTATGATATTGTGACCGGTGCTTTTGATTATGGTAGCGTGCTACGAAGAGTAGTTACGCAGCTTACCAACAGTGGACTTCGGAAGATTGAGTACGGATCCGGATACGCAAGCCGGGTAGAAGTGGCTGCTAGAAGAGCTGTGATGACTGGTGTGACAAATCTTACCGGAGAAATAGCAGACTACAATGCCAAGAAGCTCGGAACAGAGTATTTTGAGGTTGAGTGGCATGCCGGAGCTCGTCCGACTCATGCGGTATGGCAAGGTCAGGTGTGGACAAAAGAACAATTGTATTCAGTCTGTGGACTTGGTACAGTGACAGGACTTCTGGGAGCCAATTGTTATCATACTTATTACCCATTCTTTCCTGGCATTTCACAGCGTAACTGGTCAGATGAATGGCTGGAAGCTCAGAACCGGAAGGAAAGCAAGCCAAAAGAGTTCCGGGGTAAGGAATACACCCTGTATGAGGCAAAGCAGAGACAGCGACAGATGGAAACAGCAATGAGAGCGCAGCGAGAAAAGGTACAGATGCTTCAGGATGGCGGTGCTGATCAGCAGGAGATTATGCTCCAAAAAGCCAAATATCAGGGACAGCTGGGTGAATATGCGGCATTCTCTCGTAAAATGGGACTGAAAGAGGAAAGAGAGAGAATTTACATTGATGGACGTGGAAGAATTGCGCCAAGTAAAGATGCACTGAAAACGGCACAGAAAATAATGAACACAGACTATTTATTTGAGAGAGGTAAAATTGCAAATATTTTAGGAGTGAGTAAAAAAGCCGTTGATTTTGGAAAAATGGATGAAAAATCAAGAAAATCTGTATATAATGGTGTTAAGAAAGTGCTTGATCAATTTCCAGAATTAAGGGGATATACAAAAAAAGTATTGTATGATCCAAATATAAAAGGTTATGCAATGAGTGAGTCCATGCGTGGCGTTTTAAAAATTAGTAGTAAATTCAGTGATTATGAGGATTTAAAAAGGCGGTACAACCGAGATGTGAGAGTGCAATTTCATCCAGCGGGGACTGATGCGGATGCTATTATTATTCATGAAATGGGGCATCAATTAGATGGATACCTTACGCGAAAGGGAGTTTGGGGCGGAAATGTAAGTATATACGGAACGATCCGAACAAGTGTAGCTGTAAAGCGCGAAGTGTTACAGCAATTAGGATATTTTGATTATATCCGCGCAGAGCGTGCAGAATGGACTCGGATGGGATATAAAGGGAGCGAACTCGCTGAAGCATTAGAGTTTTCTAAAAAGGAATTTATTACTAAACATGTATCAGGGTATGCAAATAAGAATGAAAAAGAGTTTTTTGCAGAATGCTTTGCGGAATATCTGATGAGTGAAAGACCAAGAGAAGCAGCTAAAATCTTTGGAGAGGTCTTGAAGGAAATTATGGAGGGATTGCGATGACAATGTTTGAGGCGGATACAGCGAATATAGAAAAAAAACTTCAGGAAATAGAGGATAATGATCTGTATAGCTTTATGAAAAAGCAGGGGTATTCAGAAGAACAGATAAAAATTGCAATCAGAAATACACATTTACTTGATGCAATAAATTGCCTGAAAGAAATTTTATGTGAGCCAGAAGAAATCGTATCTATTTTGCAAGAGAAGGGTTGGAAAAAAGAAGAGATAGAAGCAGTCATTAAAAACCAGATAAGCTAGCTGCCACCAGTCGAAATGACCGGTGGTATTTTTGTACTCATTTTAAGGAGAAACAGCAATGAAAAATAAAGCAGTAGCTGTATTAACGGCTATCAGCATATTGATAGCAGGTTTAACTGGATGCCAGACCGCCACGAAAAGTTATGGTGGGAAGACAACGATAAAGCTTGAGCCAAATCAGAAACTGGAAGAAATTACCTGGAAAGATGATTCTTTATGGTACCTTACAAGACCAATGACTAATGAGGATATTGCTGAAACCCATACATTCCAACAGCAGTCAAATTTTGGAGTCTTTGAAGGAACAGTAACCATTATAGAGTCAAAGGAGTAAAGAATTTATGATAACAATCAAAATAACAGATCGCAGCATCCGTATGAACGGTCATGCCTGCCAGAAGAGTCCGGATGGGATTGACCGGGTATGTGCGGCAGTATCAGCGCTAACATGTAATCTGATCAATTCCCTGAAAGATCTGACAGGTGACAGAATCCGTGCAGAAACAGCCAGTGGGATGACTGTGATCGAATGGGAAGATCTGTCAGATGGTGGGAAACTTCTGGTGGATTCATGGTTCTTGGGGATTGCAGTAATTGACCAGGAATACAATTGCATACAATTTGAGTAAATGAGCATCCAGTGAGGGTGCTTTTTATTATGTCCAAAACATGAAGACAGAAAAAGCTCTGGAAAAACACTCATATTTGGAGGTAAGCATGAGAAAAAGAATGTTTTTGCAGCTCTTTGAAGACGGCGGCGGAGCTGGCTCTGGTGGACAGGGTGGAAACGCTGGAACAGGTAACGGCAACCAGGGAAATGCCGGTGGAACAGGAAACCAGGGATCGTACAGTTTTGCGCAGGCAGAAGAGATTGCCAATGCGAGAGCAGACAGAGCTGAAAAAGCGGCACTTCGTTCTTATTTTCAGCAGCAGGGAATGACAGAACAGCAGGTGAATCAGGCAATTGCCGATTATAAGGAACAGCAGAAAAAGAATCAGCCGAATGTGACACAGCTGCAGCAGGATCTGGAAAATTCCAGAAATGAAGTCCAGCAGATGAAGAACGAGAAGTTCTTATCCGGAAAAGGTGTCAAGACCGATGATCTGGACTATGTGACTTACAAGGTTTCCAAAATGGTAGATGATAAAACGACATTTGAAAAGGCAGCAGAGAAGTTCCTGAAGGAGAATCCAAGATATGCAGGTGGTAGTTCTTACCGTATTGCAGATTCTTCAGCAGGTAATGCTTCCAATGGTGCTGGTGGAAACATGAACGCTTCCATCAATGACCGGATCAGAGCTGCCGCACGAAGATAATGGAGGTAGAGTAAATGCAGAATAAAAGAATGAATTTAAGATTGTTTGAAGATGATGTAAACATCATTGATCGTACTGGAGCGGAGACTCTGATTCCGACTCAGGAATCCAATGAGATCATTCAGGGAACGATCGCACAGTCAGCCGTCCTGTCAAGAGGTCGTAAATTGGCGAACATGACAAGCAGACAGTACAAAATGCCGGTACTGGATATGCTGCCGATTGCATATTTCGTAAACGGTGATACCGGACAGAAGAAAACTACAAAGCAGGCATGGGACAAGAAGTTCATCACTGCCGAAGAGATTGCGGTTATTGTTCCAATTCCGGAAGCAGTTTTGGATGATTCTGAGTATGACATCTGGGGAGAAGTAAAACCGAGAGTAACAGAAGCTTTTGGCAAGGTTATTGATTCGGCTGTGCTGTTCGGAGAGAATAAGCCGTCTACATGGAGAGACGATGTAGTAGCTACAGCAACAAAAGCAAATGCAGTGGTTACATTAGGATCCGCAGACAGTCTGTATGACAAGATCATGGCAGAGGACGGAGTGATCGCAAAGGTTGAGGACTGCGGATACTTCGTAAACGGTCACATGGCGGACATTTCCATGAGGGCGAAACTCAGAGGTCTGAAAAATGCAAATGGAGATCCACTGTTCAAACAGGATTTACAGGGAACCACACAGTATGCGCTTGACGGATCTCCGATGAACTTCCCGAACAACGGTGCGTTTGACAAATCAAAGGCTCTTATGATTTCCGGAGATTTCTCACAGCTCGTATATTCTATCCGTCAGGATATTACATTCAAACTCTTCACAGAGGGTGTTGTACAGAACACAGACGGAACTATCGCATACAACCTGATGCAGAATGACATGGTCGCTCTTCGTGCTGTAATGCGTCTCGGATGGGAAATTCCGAATCCTATCAACGCTCTTAAGGCAGACAAAACAAAGAGATGCCCGTTTGCAGTCATGAAAGCCGGCGAGTAAGGGAAGGTGATGATCCATGCAGACAACGTATGGATATTATGTAGGTGAATATGCTGGTGACGTCATCCCGGAACAGGACTTCAAGAAAGCCAAGAAACAGGCAGAGGCTTATATCCGGCATTTGACGTACACAAGAGGAGATATCTTCGTGGAAGAAAATGAAGCGGTGAACGATGCAGTCTGTGCTGTAGCGGAGGTATATTATAAATACAATGCACAGCAACAGACCGGTACCGCGCCTGTTAAGTCGGAAAACAATGACGGGTACAGTGTAACCTACGTCACAGAACAAAGTGACGGAAAAACAGCGGAAGAGGTAGTGAAGAAGAAAGCATACGATGCAGCATATCCATATCTTCTTCCTACCGGATGGCTGTCGAGGAAGGTGGCGATGCAGTGTGATCACAAATGCAGATGTGACAGTTTATAACAGAATAAGCGGTGATTCCACACATTACGATACCTGGATCCGAACCGTTCTGCATGGTGTCCACGTCCACGTGGACCATAAAACTGCAGTTACGGATAATGGACTGAAAAGTGCGGAGGTTTACAAAATCCGGATTCCCGCGGATATTCCGGAAGCAGGGCAGTATCTTCCGCCGGATCAGTTCGCCTGCTGTGGCGGTTATGGATACTGGACCATACAGAATGATGATCAGATTGTCCTGGGAGAGTGTCAGATTGAGATTGAAAGACCTGCAGATCTGAAAGCCGTGTTCCAGAAGCACAGCAAGGTGACAAGCTGGTCGGACAACCGGTTTGGTACGACTCCGCACTGGCGGATCGGAGGCGAGTAAGATGGCAGGAAAGAAAGAATTCCGGATCACAACTCCGAGAGGCAGCGTATTTACGGTGACTGGTAAGAATGGTTCTACCACGGCGCGGCTGGAATGGGCTCCGGGATTTGCACAGAAAAAAGCGGAGGGATTTTCAAGGGCGCAGGCATTCGTGGATTCGGAGTGTCTGCGTTATATGAATCCATTGACACCGAGAAGAACCGGAATGCTGATCAAGTCCGGGACGCTTGGCACGGTGATTGGTTCCGGATCCATCGAATACCTTGCCCCATATGCCCGCCGACAGTATTACGAGCATAAAACCAAGGCGAGATGGTTTGAGACAATGAAGGCAAGCCACAAAGATGCCATCAGGGAAGGAGCTGAGAAACTTGCCGGACAGTAAACGGAAACCGATTATTGATAGTATCCGGGAATATGTGAGAACGTATCCCGGAATCGATAACAGGAAGATCAATATTGATTATCTCGGAGACGGAATGGAGTATTCCATTGATCCGATCGGAGCAGATCCTGTCTATAAAAAATATACGGATGGGAGCTGTCTGAAACAGTTCCAGTTTGCTCTTACCAGTAAGGAGGTCTATGACGGTGATGCAAGAACAGGCATTGCCAGCAGTGGCTTTTATCAGGACTTTGAAGAGTGGACGGAACAGAACAACTTAAATGATATCGTACCTCAGCTGGACGGTCACAATGCTATTAGGGTGGAAGTGATGCAGTCCGGCTATTTATTTAGCGCGGAAGCTGATCTCGGACGGTATCAGATGATATGCAGATTGATTTATAAGTAAGGAGTGTGAAGAAATGGCAAGTGAAAAAATGTTAGTTGGCAGACATAAGAGAGTGGCTTTTATGGATACTGACGGATCAGGAGAGACATTTACCAGAATGACGGGCTTTACTTCTCTGTCGGATGGAAAGAACTCAACCGAGTACAGCCGACAGTATGTGGATGAAGCGTCTGAAAGATCGGACGTAGTTGGTTATGCGCCGGCGATCGATTATGAATTTGACCGGTATACCAATGATCCGGTACATGAGAAGATTGCCGCAATTACCGATGATGAGATTCTCGGAACGGAAGCGCAGGTTGATATCGTGGTTGTAGATCTGTTTGAGCAGAAGACCTCTGAGACGACCTGTACTGCACGAAAGAGAACGTGGAGCGTTATTCCGGATACAGAGGGTGATGGAACAGATGCCCTGATCTACAAAGGCAGCTTTAAAGCAGCAGGAGAGATCACAAAGGGTACTGCCACCACTACAGACGGATGGAAGACCTGTACATTCAGTGCCGGCGCAGAATAAAGAAGAAACAGGAGAGTGAGCCTATGAGCCTTTGGAAATTTGGAGATTTTGAAGCAGAAGTAGATTTTACAGATGCAGATTTTTTGGACGCTCTGGATGAAGCGAAAGCAGCAATGCATGAAGCAGAGCAGAATGTTCCGGTAGTTGGGAAAAATAGTGATATCATCCGCGCACAGTGTAGCTGTTTTTATGTGTTCTTCGATACCCTTTTTGGCGATGGAGCCGGGGAGCGTATCCTTTGCGGAAAGAACAGCATCAAGCTGTGTAACGAAGCGGCTGAATCATTGTTCGACTTTGAAACAGCAGAAGCAAATGCACTGGACAGCAAATACAATAAGTATATGCCAAACCAGAATACAACGCAGCAGTTCCCGCATCCGCAGCCACAGCCAAATGGAAACCGTCAGCAGAGAAGGAACTACCAGAAACAGTATGGTAAAGGAAAATATTCCAATACCGGAAGGTAGCAGAGCATGAATATTTTATATGAGCAGTTTCCGGAAGAAGTCAAGGTGAACGGGGAGTACTACCCGATTGTGACAGATTTCCGTGAATGGATCCGTTTTACGGAGCTGGTTGAAGACGACTCGGTTCCGTGGCGGATGAAGTGCGGACTTCTGTTGCAGTGGTATCTGGATCAGATTCCGGATGATATTGAAGCTGCAATTTATGCACTTGGAGATTTCCTGATGTGCAAAAGGATGTACCAGGATGATCTGGAAGATAAAGAGGAAGAGCAGCAGAAAAGCGGGAAGCCGGTATTTTCTTTTTCGGAAGATGCCGGCTGCATTTATGCAGCGTTCCGGGAGGCATATGGAATCGACCTGCAGCAGATCGATTATATGCACTGGTGGGAGTTCCGGAGCTTGTTTGACTGGTTGCCGGATGGTACAGAGATTAAACAACGGATTATGTATCGTTCGATTGATCCTGGAACAATCCGGGACAAGGACGAACGTAAACGGATCAAGAAGATCCAGAGAGCTGTTGCGCTGAAAAAGAAACAGCGAAAGCTTGATGATTATGAGATTGGAGATATGTTCTCGTGATGGAAATTAAAATACCGACACGGCGTGAGTGGTATCCGTGTCCGTACTGCGGGCAGCATCTGCTTGTTTACACAGATACTGCAGTGTGCAGCGGACTGTATGTGAAATGCCGCAAATGCCGACGGGAGGTGGAGATAAAAATTAAGAATTAAGCACTTGTGAGCCCCTGAGCCGTGCTATCAGAAAGGATGATAGTATGGCAGATGGATATTTGAATTTTGATACCAAAATCAATGAGAGCGGGTTCAATGAAGGCATAAATAAGCTAGGAAGTCTTGGAAAAAGTGGATTATCCGTAGTCAGCAAGGCAATGACCGGAGCTGTTGCAGCTGTAGGAGCTGGAGCAGCGGCGATTGTAAAGTCTTCTCTTGGCGTAGTTGCCAATATGGAGCAGCAGGTCGGTGGTGTAGAGACATTATTTAAAGACAGTGCCAAGACAGTAATTAGGAACGCAAACAATGCGTTTAAAACAGCACAGCTTTCGGCAAATGATTATATGTCAACAGTCACAAGCTTTTCTGCTTCATTATTACAAGGCTTAGGCGGAGATACTGCAAAGGCTGCAGAGATTGCAGATATGGCGATCATCGATATGGCAGATAATGCCAATAAGATGGGTGCGAATATGCAGGATATTCAAAACGCCTATCAAGGTTTTGCGAAGCAGAATTATACGATGCTGGATAACCTTAAATTAGGTTATGGTGGTACGCAATCGGAAATGGTCCGATTGATCAATGATTCTGGTATCTTAAATAAAAAGATAGAAGATCTGGATAATGTAACGTTTGATCAGATGATTCAGGCGATTCACAAAGTCCAGCAAAATCTTGGAATCACAGGGACTTCTGCAAAAGAAGCATCCACAACAATCGAAGGTTCTGTTAATTCTGCAAAAGCTGCCTGGGAGAATTTTGAAGCTGGCGTAATCAGTGCGAACGATCTGGTTGATACATTCTGGACAGCGGCAAAGAATATCTTAAATAATCTTGGTCAAATGATCCCGCGTCTGGGAAAGACCGGAATGGATGTGGTGGAATCCTTATCCGGAAAAATTGGAGATGCAGTTCCGCAACTAAAGGGATTTACGGATAGTGTTGGTAAGTTAACCGATAAGCTGCAGAACATGAGTACGGATGAGCTCATGAATCTTGGCAAGACCGCGGCAGTTCTTGCGGGAGCTGGACCGGTGATTTCGTTATTTGGATCCCAGATCGGCAATGTAAAGACAGCCGTTGAGGGATTCAGCGGAATTACAACGGGTGTTTTGTCTGAGCTCGGAAAGCTTCCGAAGGGATTCAAAAGCGCAACAAAATCGGCTGCAAATTTCCGGAAAGATTTTACGGGTAGCCTGAAAGGGCTTGGCAGTGCAATTACAGGACCGTTTCAGGTACTGACTCCGAAACTGTCAGCTACTGTCGGAAAGATCGGCAAGGTAGTTTCCGGTGTTCCGGGTAAAATTGGTGGGGCAGTTGGGAAAATCGGATCCGCGATAGCATCGAAGATTCCCAGAATTACAAGTGCTTTTTCACTGCTTGGAGATACCGCCGGTTATCTGGGGGCATGGGGCGGACAGATAGGATCTGCCCTGCAAGGCGTACTCGGAATGGTAGGCAGATTCATTCCGTCATTTGTCGGATTGATGAACTTTGGTGCAGTTGCGGCTGTTGTTGTAGCCGGTCTTGGACTGGTTTATAGTCAGTTCGGTACACAGATTGATCAGATTCTTCTTCTGGTGCAGACCAAAGGACCAGAGGTCATATCCAACTTTGGAGCCGGGATCACAGCAGCACTTCCGGGACTGATTTCATCTGGTGCAACCCTGATACTGGGATTGATGAATGCGATTACAGCAAATCTACCATCGCTTATTTCTGTAGGCGCAAGCATCATAGCAACTCTGGTGAGCAGCTTGGGCGCACAGCTTCCGCAGTTAATTCCGGCAGCGGTACAGATAATCCTGACTCTGGTTGAGTCACTGATTGGTAATCTGCCACAGTTAATTATGTCCGGATTACAGTTAATGGAAGGCTTGGCACAGGGAATTGCAAACGCGATTCCGCAGGTGGCAGCGAAAGCACCGGTTATCATCGGCAAGCTGGCATCTACGATTATTACGAATTTGCCGAAGATTGTACAAACTGGTGTGAAGATCATCACACAGCTCGCAGTCGGACTGGTACAGGGAATCCCGGCGTTGCTTGGTAAGATTCCATCCATGATCAGCCAGATCAAGAATGCATTTACCAGTGTGAACTGGGGCAGTGTTGGTATGAACATTGTCCGGGGAATTGCAAGTGGATTAACAAGTGCGGCAAAAAGCCTGGCAGAAGCAGCTGCAAACGCGGCGGATAATGCACTCAATTGGGTGAAATCAAAACTTGGTATTCATTCACCATCCCGTGTATTCCGTGACCAGGTTGGCAAGATGATGGCTCTTGGTATGGGAATCGGATTTGAGAAGAACATTCCGGTTGGATCCATGAATGCCGGAGTGCAGAAAGCAGTCCAGAGCTTACAGAGAAGTGTACAGATTACGACATCCGTTAATCCAGATAAAACGGTTGGTGGAATAAAGAATAATCCGATCTTTAAGGATCAGGGATTTGATTACGACAGATTTGAACGTATCCAGAGGAAGATTGCAAAAGAAAATGGTAATAAGCCGGTATTCCTGGATACGAAACGGATAGACAGACCATTACCGAAAGGAGCAGTGCCACAGGTATGATTGTATATTATGAAAATATGAATGGCGAAAAGCTGAATCTTTTAAAAGCTCCTTTTCGTACAACGAAGACTGACTGGTTCGATGCGGACTGGTCAGAATCTTCAGACGGATATGAGAAAACAGTTACAATTGATGTGTTTGGAAAGCGGGAAGAGTTCCAAACAAATATGGAGCAGCTATACCGGATCATTGCGGTTGATGCAGAAAATGACACCTACGGGAAGCTGTATGTGAATGGTGCATATTTAAGATGCAAGGTTTTGAAATCTGCAAAAGAGGGCTGGAAGGGATATGTGTATTCGGAAGTGGAAATCACCTTCCAAGCTCCAGAGCTTGTATGGGTAGTAGAAGCGACAAGACAGTTTTTTCCACAATTGGAAGAAACAGCAGCATCCGGGATAGATTTTCAGTATGATTATCCGTTTGACTTTGCCGGGGAAAAAAGAGGAATCGCAGCATGGGACGTTGATCACATCATTCCAAGCGAGTACCGGATGATCATTTACGGACCATGTGTAAATCCGAAGATTCTGATCAACGATTATCCTTATGAGTTTTTCGTAACACTTGAAAGCAGGGAATATCTGATCATAGATAGCCAGAGAAGAACGATCCGAAGGTATTTGACGAATGGAACGGTACAAAATTTATTTAATAAGAGAGCACAGAAACAAACTGTTTTCGAGAGAATACCATCCGGGCTTTTAAATATTAACTGGTCCGGGGATTATGGATTTGACCTGACCTTATTTTTGAACAGGAGGGAGCCGCCGTGGTAAAAGATGTCATTCTTGCGGATAGTGATGGAAGAGAACTGGGGGCGATTTTGGACTCAAATATCACAGTGGATACGAATGGCGAGTACGAATTTTTTGTACAGATTGCAAGGTCGAACTGGTATCCGGAGCTGACCTTTTCAAGCTATGTGTATATTACGGATACGGAATACGGAGGCATTATCGGAGAGGTGCTGACAGATACAACGCTGGATTATGTGGAGCTGAAGGGAATCACATGGCGGGGAAGACTACAGTATAAGGTGATTGAACCGCCTACCGGATCTGACTATAAAACGATATCCGGCGAACTGAATCAGGTAATGAAAACACTGATCGAGCCGGAGTTTGATGGATTATTCAGAGTTTCATCAGAAGATACGGGTATATCTGTAAAGAATTTTCAATTTGACCGGTACTGTACATTACTGGAAGGTCTCACTAAAATGCTGCAAAGTGTCGGATACCGCCTGCAGATCCGGCTGATCAAAGAACAGGACGAGCCATGTTATATTCTGGTTGAAGCAGTTCCGATTACTGATTATTCTGCACAGATTGAATTGTCACAGGACAGTCGCTTAAATTTCACGATGGATGATAAACAAAATGGCGTAAATCATCTGGTTGTAACCGGAAAAGGGGAAATGCAGGAGAGGAACGTATTCCATCTGTATGTGCAGAAAGATGGAAGCATTGGAAAGACGCAGTATTACAAAGGACTGAATGAGATCTCAGCAGTGTACGAAAATACGAGCACAGAAACAGCAGAGCTGGAGAAAACGTCCATGGAGCAATTGCAGAAGCTGATGAATAAAAAGACATTTCAGATGGATGTTGCAAAGCTTGGCATCGAGGTTGGGATTGGAGATATTGTCGGTGGCCGGGATTACCTGACCGGGATGTATATGTCAAAACCAATCGAAAATATCATTTACGAGATTACGAATGATGTGGAATCAATTACTTATAAACTGGAAGGAGAAGATACAGAATGAAAATCGTATCAGGAAGAACCGGATCACCTCACGTAACAAGTCAGCAGTTCCGGCAGATGCTGGAGGGGATTATCGGGCAGGGGAGTTATATTATAACAAGTGGAGAGAATCTTAAGCCAGAACTTAGCAGTAATAATCTGCTGAAAATCCGAAGTGGGATGATGGCGCATCACGGCTGTATATCTTGCGTGGATATTGGTACTTATGATGAGGTTACACTGACAAATGGTAGTCAGGGAATGAAAAGGATTGATCTTATTGTAAATCGGTATACCAGAAATGCAGAGACAGAGGTTGAAAACTGCAGTTGGAAGGTGATCCAGGGAACACCGGTTGCAAGTAATCCGGCAGTACCGGCATACACTTCAGGGAATTTGCAGGATGGAGATCTTGTGGATGACTGTCCGGCTTTTGAAGTGCATTATGATGGAATCAATGTTACGGAAGTGAAGAGTTTGTTGAGTGTGACGGATGGACTTTCTGAATTAAATAGCAATTTGTCAAAAGCGAATACAGTTTTAGAGAACAGGAAACCAATATTCGTTGATTCAACGGAACAAGAAACTGTAAACTGGGATACCAATAATTTTTTGAAATCTGGCGTTACATATGTTTTCATCGTTATAGTAAGTTCTGCCCTTAACAGTGAAAGCTATAAACAAGAAATTTCTTGTGCATTAAACAGTGTCCTTATGGGAAACAACGGAAACTATTACAAACTAACATCTATTTTCATGGGTAAATGTTCCAAGGGCGACAAGCTTCATATTACTTCGTACAAAAATGGAGGCACATGGACTCTTTTTGCGACACGTGGAATTTTCATACCGGTTAACTAAAATACTGGCTATTCGCATATATAGCAGAATTCGTAATAAAAAACATCTCCTACTAATGCTTTTTGCCATCTGACATAGAGATCGATGTTACCATTCTTGCTAACACCAAGAAAGCAACTGGAATATGTATTATCTTGTGCTATTGCTACAGTATAAAGCTTTTTAGTGCAACACGGAGCAGGTACTCCACTTGCAATATTAAGAGCAGCATATGCGTTAACAGCTTTTGTGATTTTGACACATCCATTGACCATCACTAAATTCCCGATTCTATTACACTCAATCCACGAATCGGAAGTTTTTACGTTAGAATTATTAAGTGTCACGGAATATGTATTTATAGCCATTAAATTACTTTCCATATTGGTTAAAATGTTATTTGCTTTTGTTAAATTGCTACTTAATTCAGTACGCCAGTTGATATACTGAAAGCAAAAAGGAGCAATGTATGGAAGCGAAAATAATGGATGTATTGCGAAGAATGCAACCGGTTTTAGATGAAATGCAACTACGTGAGCTGAAAGAAGTGCTACAGATGACATTTACCGGGTGCAGAGTGATCCAGGAAACGGACCTGCAGGTTGTAGACAGGAGCTGGGAAGTGGATCTGGAAGAGTTTCTGATGAGTAAAGCACTGGAAGGAAAAGCATC
>ERZ1673744.927-NODE-927-length-31915-cov-9.746014_pt1 | contig 31915 bp, 29 predicted proteins | sample MGYA00580207_ERZ1673744 | MGnify/ENA primary metagenome ERZ1673744 (study PRJEB41218, sample SAMN15661751) | gut metagenome | host: Homo sapiens | place: Canada: London | collected 2015-08-20/2019-03-30 | study: EMG produced TPA metagenomics assembly of... | reverse complement strand
AATCAGCAGACGCCGAGCTAAACAAAACCGCGCGGCTTATATCGCCGCCCTGAAGGTCGGAGCTTTACGCCGCAATTTGATAAAAAAGCGACCGTGGGATTCGGTCGCTTCCGGAAAAAGAAAAAGGAAATCTATTTTTTCATTACGGCATCGACGGCGCCGATGACAGACCCCCGAAAGCCGGTTTTTTCTAAAGCCGCAACGCCGACAATCGTCGTGCCGCCCGGAGAGCAAACCGCGTCTTTCATAGCGTCCGGGTGCGTGCCGGTCACTAAGTGTAGTCGTGCAGTTCCGACAAGCGTCTGGGCGGCAAGCTTTAAAGCTGTGTCTCTTGCAATTCCGTGTAAAACCGCGCCGTCGGCCATCGCTTCGATAAACATCGCCACATAGGCAGGACCGCACCCGGAAATGACGCCGGCCGCTTTCATTTTCGCCGAATCTGTCTGAAGTACAAGGCCTAAAAGAGTCAGTAGATCCGTGACCAGGGCTTCATGGTCTTTTGTCAGACTGTGACGCGCTTCGCACAAAAGGACTCCTTCGTTCACACGAACCGGTGTGTTAGGTAAAAGCGAAAGGTGTTCGGTTCCGCAAGGCAAAAGCGCTTCATAGTCGTCAAACAGGATGTTAACGGCAACCGAAAGAACAATCTTACGGGAAAGAACGTCTTTTATCGGTTCGATAACGGCCTTCACGAGATTAGGTTTTACGGCCAGGACGATGACGTCGGCCCAGGAAGCGGCCTCCTCATTTGTTTTAAAAGCCCTGACTCCGAAGGCTACGGCCTTTTCAGACAAAGGTTCGAAGTGTTTGGCACTGGCACCGATCTGTTCGGGACGAATTTTCCCGGAGTGAATCAGCCCCTGTGCCATGGCCGAAGCCATGTTTCCGAAGCCGATAAAAGCGATTTTGACGTTCTCACGCGTAATCATGGTGGTTCCTTAAAAAGAAATCGGAGTCGCAAAGTCAAGTATAAGCAAGGCGCTTACATTAGGAAGCGGCAAGTAGGCTCCTTGCCGCTTTAGCATCGTTTGAAATCGCATTTTTAAGCTCCTCAAGCGAAGAAAACTTCTTTTCATCACGAAGTTTTTGAATAAACGTCACTTCGACGATTTTTCCGTATGCATCGCCTGACCAATCAAAGACATGGACTTCAAGTAGATAGCGCGCATCGCGTGTGACCGTCGGTTTGACTCCGAGGCTAGCGACACCGGGAAAGACGGAATTTTGATTATTCAGGCCGCGAATGCGGACGGCATATACGCCGCGAAGGGCCGGCTTTGAGGTCGATCCCGGAGGCAATAAGTCGATATTGAGCGTCGGGAACCCGAGAGCACGTCCGAGTTTAGCGCCGTGTATGACGCGACCGGTGATGCGGTAGGGATGCCCGAGTAGGGAAGTGACTTCCTGTAAAAAGCCTGATGAAAGGGCTTGCCGCACGCGCGAGCTGGAAACCGTGGTCCCGAGGCGGGAAATCAGGGCTTCGGCATGAACGGTAAAGCCGAGGGTCCGTCCTAAGTCCTTAAGAGTCTTGGCATTTCCCGCCGCCTTTGCGCCGAATGTAAAGTTTTTTCCGACGTAGATAACCCGAGCATTTAGTCCTTTTGCGAGAATGCGTCGGGCAAATTCCTCGGGGCTAAGTGCACTGAGGGATCGGTTAAAGGGAAGCACGTAAATACGTTCAATGCCGCAGGCAAGGATGTCACGATACCGATCGCGTAGCGTCGAAATCCGGTAGACGGGACGGTCGGCGAAAAACTCTTTCGGGTGGGGCTCGAATGTGAGAACGGCGGCAAGAAGGTGTTGCTTTGCAGCCGTTTGCGCAACGGTGCGTAAAAGGGCCTGATGACCGAGGTGGACGCCGTCAAAGTTCCCGACGGCAAGAACGCAGGGAACGATCTTATCGGGCTTGGGTAGGCCTCGAACGACTTGTACGAAATCCGAGTGGGTCATGGGGCGTAATGATAAAAGTGATTGAGACGGAAATGCTAAAAAAACCGAGTGAAACCGACAATCTTTGAAAGGAGATGGCTCTTGGAGAGTGTCCGGGACAAAACGAAAAGGAAAACGACGGCCCTTTTCTTTTCAGAGTAGAGCGACAGGGTTTTTCTTTCAAGCGCCCCTTATTGTTCCGTAGTCGCGACAAGGGGCCTCGTTTCTTGAAGCATCGCTGCCGTTCTCGAATCACTTTTCCTTGTCCGTTTACGGGGCCGTATAGGCATTTGTCCTAAGGAGAGCGTCTTATTTTCGCGATACAATCAATTGAAATCGAGCACGGCTATCCGTGCTCGAAATGGTTTTTATCGTGACGAAAGAATTCCTATGCCGAAACGATTCATTTGCCGTGCGACAACGCTTGCTCTGATGGCTTTTTCTACTCCGATTTTTGCAACAACGTTTGCATGGACAAGCGCCGGTGACATTCTTACCTTTGATATTCATGCGCAAAACGAAAACCTCAACAATGCGGCCTGTTCGGCTGTCTACGAGGGGCTCGTACGTTGGAATTCGGAAATGAAAATCGAACCGGCCCTAGCCACGTCCTGGAAGCGTGTACCCGAAGGATTTCTCTTTGAGATTCGCAAAAACGTTCGTTTCCACGAAGGACAGACTCTGACGGCCGATGATGTGGTCTTTTCGATTCAGCGCGCCCTGGGCCCTCGTAGCCAATTTAAAAACAGCACAACGGGAATTGTCGGCGTGACAAAGACCGGTCCCTACGAGGTTCTCGTTAAAACCGTTAACGGGTCGCCGGTCATTATCAATCAAATGGCCGATTTGCGAATCATGAATCGGCAATGGGCTCAAAACCACGCTGCAATCGAGCCGCAGGACTATATCAATAAAAAAGAAGCCTATGCGGCGCGTCATGCCAACGGCACGGGCCCGTTTAAGCTTCAAAGTCGTGAAGTCGACGTGAAAACCGTTTTTAAGGCCTTTGACGGGTGGTGGGATCAAGCCAAGCGCCGCGGTAACGTCACTGAGGTCGTTTACATGCCGATTCAGTCGGCCGCTACACGTACGGCCGCTCTTCTTTCCGGCCAAGTGCAGTTTGTCTTGGATCCTGCAACGCAAGATCTCGGACGCTTAAAAGCCTCGCCGGATGTGAAGGTGCTCGAGGGACCTGAAAATCGAACGCTCATGATTTCCCTTGACCAGATGCGCGACGTGAGTCCTTATGTGACCGACAAGGACGGAAAACCCTTAAAGACCAATCCCTTTAAAGACGTGCGTGTGCGTCAAGCGTTAAGTTACGGCGTCAATCGGACAGGCCTCGTGCGGGCGGTGATGCGAGGCTCGGCTGTTGCCACGGGCTCGATTGTCATGCGCAAAATCGCCGGTTGGGATAAAGACGCTGCAGCCGTCCCCGAATACAACCCCGCCAAGGCCAAGGCGCTTTTAAGTGAGGCCGGGTATCCCTCGGGATTTGCTTTTACACTCGATTGTCCGAACAACCGCTGGATTAACGATGAGGCCGTCTGTAAGGCTCTTGCATCGATGTGGGCCAAAATCGGTCTTACGGTTCGCGTCAATTCCATGCCGCGCTCGCAGTATTTCCCGAAGGTTCTTTCCTTTGATACGTCGGCGGGCATGGTCGGTTGGGGCATTCCGACGTTCGATGCTTTGTACGGCTTGCAATCGCTCTCGCAAACTTTTGATGCGAAAACCGGTAACGGCATCAGCAACATCGGCCGGATTTCCAATGCCAAGATCGATGCGCTTATCGGTGCCGTGAAGGGAGAAGAAAACCCGGACAAGCGCACGGACCTTATGCGTGAGGCCCTGCGGCTTGAACGCGACCAGATGCTTCACATTCCGCTTTACGAGCAGATGATTCCGTGGGCGATGCGCAAAAATGTCACGGTCATTCATAGGCCCGATAATCGCCTGATGCTCGATGCGGTCACGGTCAAATAACCGCATGACTCGGCTTTGCGAGTAAAGCCGAGTCGATACACTCGGCATGAGGATCGATGATTGAGTAATCGTCGCGTTGCGTTGCCAGTCGCTTTAGAGAATACGACTTTTTTATGATCGGTTTTGTTTTACGACGCGCTTTTGCGGGTGTGCTGGTCATGCTCGCCGTTGCGGCCGTCTCGTTCGTGCTCTTTCAATTTGTGGGAGACCCTGTTTCGCAGATGCTCCCGATTGATGCCTCGCCGGAAGATCGCCGGATTCTTGCGGCCTCCTTAGGACTCAATGAGCCCGGATACGTGCAGTTTTGGCATTTTCTTTGCAATGCCGTACACGGGGATTTCGGGATGTCTCTAAGACAAGCCGCACCTGTTTCCGCCCTGATTGTCGAAAGACTTCCGGCAACAATCGAATTGGCGACGGTTGCCGTCTTTTTTGCTACGGTCATCGGAATTCCGGCCGGAGCCTATGCGGCAATTTACCGCACGGGGCGAGTTGCCCGAACTCTGATGGGATTGTCGCTATTGGGGATTTCGCTTCCGACGTTTTTTATCGGCATTTTGCTGATTTTGGTCTTTAGCGTCTGGCTCGGTATTTTTCCTGCGTTCGGGCGCGGTGAGGTGGTCAAAATCGGGTTTTGGACCACGGGGCTACTGACAAAAGACGGGCTGATGCACTTAGTACTCCCCGCAACGACGCTTGCAATCTTCCAGGTCGCTTTGGTCATTCGTCTCGTGCGCGCTCAAATGCTCGAAGTCCTTCGCAGTGACTTTATTCGTTTTTGTATGGCGCGCGGCCTTTCGTTTCGGTCCGTTTACCTCAGGCATGCGCTCAAAAATACGTTACTCCCCGTAATTACGATTACGGGGCTGCAGCTCGGGGGGCTTATCGCCTTTTCCATCGTGACGGAAACGGTCTTTCAGTGGCCGGGCATGGGGTTGCTTTTTTTGCAGTCGGTGCAGTTTGCCGATATTCCGGTGTTAACGGCCTATCTATGCCTGATTGCCCTGATTTTCGTACTGATTAATTTTTGTGTCGACGTGCTTTATATGGTCGTCGACCCGCGACTAAAAACTCAAGGAGGTCAATAAATGCAGTCCGATGTTAAAGCGCTATCAGATGCCGTACATGCCGTCATCGGGCCGGTCAGGGATTTTCGGCACGCCTTACATGCGCATCCGGAAATCGGCCTGAAAGAATTTAAGACGAGTGAGGCGGTCTCTCAAAAGCTTCGCGATGCCGGGTGCGACTCTGTGACAGAAGGCGTCGGCGGGACCGGCGTCGTGGCTCTCATTTACGGCAAAAGACCGGGAAAGCACACCGTTGCCTTTCGCGCCGACATGGATGCGCTTCCGATGACCGAAGCCACCGGGTGTCCCTGGACAAGTCGCACTGCCGGTTTGATGCACGGGTGCGGACACGACGGACATACGGCCTGGGCCGTGGCGGTTGCATCGGCTCTTTGCGCCACGCGGGACTTTGCCGGAACGGCGATGATTATCATACAGCCCGGGGAAGAGGGATGGGCCGGGGCACGCAAGATGATCGAAGACGGGCTTTTTACGCGCTGGAGCGTCGATGAGGTGTATGCCGGGCACTGTGCGCCGGAACTTATGGCAGGGCAATTCGGTCTGACGCCGGGGCTCATGACCTCGGCCGCCGCTCTTTTTCACATCGATGTGACGGGCGTGGGCTGTCACGGCGCAAGACCCCAACTGGGGCGCGATCCTGTTGTGGCAGCTTCAGAACTGGTACTTGCCCTTCAGACGGTTGTTTCGCGTTCGATTGACCCGATGCACCCGGCTGCCCTTACGGTCGCAAGCATTCACGGTGGCAATGAAAACGGCGTGTCGGTCATTCCCGATTCGGTTCGAGTCTCCGGCACGACGCGATGCCTTTTTCCCGCCGATTGCGACACCATCGAAGGGCGCATGAACGCGATTTGCCAAGGCGTGTCGATAACGACAGGCTGCGCCGTGAAACTGACATACGTACGCATGTACCCGCCGCTTAAAAACGCCGAGCCGCAACGTCAGGCTGCCGGGGCCGTTCTTCGCGAACTTGTCGGAGAAGAAAACGTAGATATGAATAACCCGGCGAGTATGGGAGCCGAGGACTTTAGTTTTATGTGTAATGAAAAGCCCGGTGTTTACATTCGGGTCGGCGTGCGCGATGCCGATCACACGGCTAATCTTCACAATCCGCATTACGACTTTAACGACGCGGTTTTAGAAAAAACCGCCGTGGCGTTTTCTCTTTTAATCAAGCGGCGCTTAGATGCTCTTGAAGGATGCTCACAGTGACTTCTTTTGCTTTTAAGACCTCCGAAAAAGGGCTTTTTGCGCGCCTTGCCGCAAGGGTTGATGCCTCCGATGTGCTTTTTGCGTTTTTTCATACACCGTCGGCGATACTCTCGTCGCTCGTGTTCGCCCTTTTGGTCTTGCTCGCGCTCGCGGCCCCTGTTCTGGCTCCGTTAAACCCCTTTGACCTAGCCCGAATCGATGTGCTCGATGCGCACCTGCCGCCGGTATTTTGCGACGGAGGGGATGCGCGGTTTTTCTTCGGCACGGACGATCAGGGACGCGATTTACTCTCGACGATGCTCTACGGCTTACGGATTTCTCTTTCAATCAGCCTTATTTCCGTCGCACTTTCCATTGTCATCGGTGTCGGAGTGGGCCTTGCCTCGGGCTTTGTCGGCGGGGCTCTTGATGCCTTCTTAATGCGTCTTTGCGATGTGATGCTCTCGTTTCCGGCGATTTTGACGGCGCTTCTGATTGACGGCGTTTGTCGGGCGATTTTCCCGAGTACTTTTCATGAGTCGCTCGCGTTTTTTGTGTTGGTTTTCGCTATTACGCTTTCCGGGTGGGTGCCGTATGCCCGCACGGTCCGCGGCTTAACGCTTGTGGAAAAGGGAAAGGAATATGTGCTTGCCTCGGAATTGACGGGCCTGACGAAAGTTTCGATTATGATTCGGCACATTCTTCCGAATGTGTTGGAACCCGTGTACGTTCTTGCTGCCGTTAACGTGGCCACGGCCGTGATGACCGAGGCAACACTTTCCTTTTTAGGGGTCGGCGTTCCCCCGACAACGCCGTCTTTGGGAACTTTGATTCGCATCGGAAACGATTATCTCTTTTCCGGTGAATGGTGGATTTGCATCTTCCCGGGGCTTGTTCTCGTGGCTCTCGTGCTTTCCGTGAACCTGATGGGCGATTGGCTACGCGATGCCATGAACCCGAAACTACACTGATCGGAGTTCGGAAAATGCCGAAAGACCATTTGGAACCGGTTTTGCGTGTTGAGCACCTTAAAGTTGAGATTCCGACGCGCCGAGGCCCCTTGAAGCCTCTTGATGACATCACGTTCACGATTGACGCAGGTCAGATTCTCGGCATGGTCGGTGAATCGGGCGCCGGAAAATCCATGACGGGAAGTGCTGTGATCGGTCTGATTCCTTCGCACGGAGCCATTACGAACGGAGCCGTTTTCCTTTCGGGACGCCGCATTGATTGCCTTCCCGAAAAAGAACGTCACGCACTGCGCGGCTCGCAGATCGGAATGATTTTTCAAGATCCTTTAACAAGTCTTGATCCCTTGATGACCGTCGGAGACCAGATTGCCGAAACGGTTTTAGCCCATAGGCCCACCTTGACGCAAGCCCAAGCGAAAGAGAAAGCGCTTCGCCTCATGCAAGAGACGGGAATTGCCGCCGCTGCCGAGCGATTTTCTCACTGGCCGCATCAATTCTCGGGAGGGCAACGCCAACGGCTTGTCATTGCCCTTGCGCTTGCCGGAGACCCCGAACTGCTGATTGCCGATGAACCGACAACGGCCTTAGATGTGTCCATTCAGGCACAGATTATTGATTTGATTAAACACCTTGCCCTCAAACGCGGAGTTGCCGTGCTCCTGATCACGCACGACATGGGGGTGGTTGCCCGGACGGCCGACCGCGTTGCCGTCATGTATGCCGGTCAGATTGTCGAAATCGGACGCGTTAAAGATGTGTTCTTGCGCCCGCAACACCCGTACACTCTCGGGTTGATGGAATCGATTCCCGACATTCACGCGCAAAGCCGGTGGCTTGAGCAAATCGACGGGGCCATGCCGAGCTTAAATGCCGTTCCGACCGGATGTGCTTTCCACCCGAGGTGCCGTGCAGCCGAGGGAAAATGTTTCACAGAGCGTCCTCCCTTAATGCCGATGGGTACGTGTCTTGCACGTTGCTGGAAAGCCTCGATTACGGGAGGCCCCGTGCCTGAGAGGCTTGTCACATTTAGGCCCCGTACGTTGAAAAGAGAAGAAACCGGAGGCCGAGTGTGAATCCGAAAACATCGATGCCCGGGAAGGGCCCTGTCCTTGAGGTACGGCATCTGACGAAAACCTTTCAGATGCCGAGTTCGTTTTTCGAGCGCCTTCTCGGGCACCCGAGGCGCGTCCTGACAGCCGTCAGCGACGTCAGTTTTACGATTGACCCGGGGCAGACGTTTTCGCTTGTCGGCGAGTCCGGTTGCGGAAAATCCACATTAGCGCGCACGGTCGCAGGTTTGTATCGTCCCGACAAGGGCTCGGTTCGCCTTTTCGGAATGGACAGCCGAACAAAAGACAAGGTCGAGCAGGCTATCCTACGACGCCGTGTGAACATGATTTTCCAAGACCCGTACGCAAGTTTAAATCCTCGTCGGAGCATTTACGATGCCGTCTCCGAACCGCTACGCGTGCAGCATCCGGAAATGACGGAAAAAGACATTCGCGAACGTGTTGTCAAGACCGTGGAACTCGTGCGACTCTCGCGGGATGTACTTGACAAGTACCCGCATCAGTTCTCAGGCGGGCAGCGACAAAGAATTTGCATTGCTCGGGCGTTAACCGGACGTCCGGATTTTCTAATCTGCGACGAGCCCACAAGTGCGCTGGATGTATCCGTTCAGGCTCAGGTCCTTAATTTAATGCGTGAACTTCAGGAACAAATCGGAATCACCTATTTGCTGATTTCGCACAATTTGGCGGTCGTGCATCACATGAGCGATACGGTTGGAGTGATGTATTTAGGACGCCTTGTGGAAAAAGCAAGCAAAGAAGATCTTTTCTCCGAACCCCTGCATCCGTATACCCGCATGCTCATTGCTGCGATTCCAACGGTCAAAACCGACGGGAGACAATCGGGCTTGCATGTTTTAGGAGAGGTTCCGAGTCCGATTAATCCGCCTTCCGGGTGTCCCTTTCATCCGCGGTGCCCGATGGCTTGCGGGAAGTGTCGACACGAGCGGCCCGTTGCGCAGACTTTCGAGGGCAAGAACGGACCGCGGACCGTGGCCTGCCACCGGGCGTCGCCCTGAGTAACTCCGTCGGTCTTTTGATTGTCGGAAATCACAGGGCGGAGCTGTTCGCTCGAGCATTATTGACGGTCTCCCTGCGGTAAGCGAGGCAGATTCTTGTCTGCAAGCAGCTTGCGCCGCTGATGACTTCGGTGGGTTCGTGTTGTTGATTTGTTGACGGCTTTTTAGACCGAGCCGAATTCACTTGAGTCTTCTTCTCAGACTCCCCGCAGGCTAACGAGCTTTGCCCGCGCTCTTTGCTGTTTATCGCAGCCGCTACGTCCGCATTTGCCCCATGAGCGCAGGAGACGCATTTGAACAATGCCGGCCTCTTGCGATTGTCTTTTGAAACCCGAAAAGGTATTTGCATTGTGATACGCAAGGCAAGTCGGAAGAAACCCGGCAAGTGAAGGCGTACAGCCTACAGCCCCCTACAACACGAAAACGTTTTCCGAATCCGGAGCTCGGGTATTTTGATAGACCGGAATGCGATCTGACGAATTTTCACCTGCCGTGTACAGGTACGGCGCCACCCAGGGCGTTATTTTGAGCATCTCGGGAGCAATGGTCGTGCGGAAATACTCACAGGCATGGCGGGCGAGGTGACCGGCCAGTTCCGAATGCGTGTTCTTGCGGGCCACGACGTAAACCTCACGAGAGGCCACGGGAGAGGGCATGGGACGAACATCGACCTGCTTTGCCAGGTTCGGGTGTTGCAGGAGCGTTGTCGGACGCGTCAGGGCCCAGCCGGCGCCGTTTGCTACATAGTCAAGTAAGAGTGCGTTGATATCGACTTCAAAGCGATAGACAAAATTCAGACCGAGTTTGCTAAAGAACTTTTCCTGAAGTCTTCCGCCCGAGTTCCGGTTGTTGTACTGCACGATCGGCAGCCCCGAGTACTGCAAGCGCTCCCAGGTTAAGTTCTCCGGTAGCGACGTCCCCTTGGGAAGAATGATGATTGAGGGTTCCCGGAAGATAAAGTAGCGATCTAAGTCGTTTCGATTGGTAAACGGGTCGGGGACAATGGCCGCGTCAATGATTTCGTGATCGAGAAGTTGTAAAAGGTACGTGCTGATTCCCGTTAAAACCGACACGGTTGAGTAACGCTTTCGGATTTTTTCAATGACGGGCCAACTCATTGTGCGAGCAATCGATTCGACAAAGCCCACGCGCAGGGGAGACAAAAGCGCGTTATTGACGCGAAGTAGTCCGAGTTGCTCGTCAAAGCGCGTAAGCTCTTCGGCCAGGAAGTGATACAAAGCCGCGCCGGCGGTTGTAGCACGTATGGGGCGGACCGAGTGGTCAATCAAGGAGACTTTTAAATCCTCTTCCATCTCGGCAATGGTGCGCGAGACGACGCTCTGGCTGATTTTCAGACGCTCAGCCGTTTTCGTGAAACTCTTGGTTTCACATAAGAGACAAAAAATCCTGACTCGCGCCTGAAAGAGTTCAAGCGAGATGTGGGCTTTGCTAATCGGTTCGGCCATCGGTTTCTCCCTAATCAGACGGAGCATACCGAAAAAAGCCCCCGAAAACTATTTTAGGTAGGCGGCAATGCCGGTAAACATCATGTGACTGGAAAGCGCTGCAAGAATCAGGCCCGTTAACTTGGAGAGCATCGAAATGCCGCTTCGGCCGATTAAGCGCTTAATTTCCGCCGATAGGTACAGGAGCACGCCGACGGCAAGGGATGCCGCCACAATCGCCAAAGCCGTCAAAAGTCGCGGTGTGAGCGATGTGGTTTCCGTGCTCATAACGACAAGAGCACCGACCGAGCCCGGGCCGAGTGTGACGGGAATGGCAAGCGGGACAACAGCCAAATCCATAATCGAGCGTTTGGCCGCCGGTAGTTCCAGTTTGCCGTTTACAAGCGATACGCCCGATAAAAAGAGGAGGGCACCCGCCCCGATCCGAAACGCGTCGACCGTGATGCCGAGCGTCGTGAAAATCGTCATTCCGGCAAAAAAGAGAATGAGGCTGATGATGACGACGGCAATCGTGATGCGCACGGCGAGTGCATGACGCACCTCGACCGTTTCGTTTTCCGTCATTGCGAGAAACACAGCAATGATGAAAAACGGAGTCAGAATGAAGAAGAACTTTACAAAGACTGCAAAGAATTCGGAAAAAGGCATAGCGCAGGCTTAAGGTAAAAATCATTCCGAGAACCGCGTGACGGGGGAGATTGTAGCGGTTCCCGGAAAATAGCCGTTAATTACTTTTTAAAAGAAGACGGCTCGAATGCCGAAGGCCAGGACAACGTTGGCAAATGTCGCGACGAACCCCGGCAGGAGATACGAGTGGTTAATCACGAGTTTTCCGATTTTCGTTGTGCCGGTTTCGTCGAATGCGACACCGGCAAGCAAAACACCCGTCGAAGGAATCACGAAGTATCCGCAGACAGCCGGGTACATGCACACCAGTGTCAGGGGGTCGATGCCGAGCGACAGCCCGAGGGGCATTAAGGCCGCCACCGTCGCACATACCGAAGAAGACGCCGCCGTAACGGGCACCCAAAATCATCGCGAAGATGACGATTAAAAATTCATAAAAAACATCTGTACTGACTCCTTATCTCGGAATTTCGTTCGAAAGGGACCCGATTGTAAAGGAATCCCTTTCGATGCAACCTGCTACTCGGCGCTAAGCGCCGATTGCTTCGTTCACGGCCTTCTCAAGTAGGGCCGAGGCTACCTCAAGCTGACGGCGGCGTTCCTTTAGGACCGCTTCGTCGGCCTTAATCCCTTCTTCAATGAGGTCAAGTTGACGCGTCACTTCCGCCGGATGCGTTCCGCCGATTACTTTCTTTTCCATGACAACGCGCTTGGGATCTAAGGCTTCGGCAATCATCGCATCGGACAGTTTCGTCTCAAACCCGAAAAGCGACTGGGTGGCGGCATTGACGGCAGCCCGATCGATATCGGCACTTGTCTTTTTCGCATCGCACATCGCACCGACGACGTGTGCAATGATTTCGTGCGCTTCGCGGAACGAAATGCCGTCGTGACGCACAAGGTAGTTCGCAAGTTCCGTGACGGTGCAGAAGTTTTTACGGGCGTTTTCGAGCATGCGCTCTTTGTTAACAGAAAGCGTCTTGATTGTCACAGTGAGAAGCGCAAAGTCCGCTTCCATTTCCGACAAGGCCGTGTAGAAGTAGCGCGGTGTTTCCACGCTCGTATCACGGCAGTGCGAGAAGATGACGTTTTTCATCGCGTTATAAACGGAAACGGCAAAGCCTTCCATGTGCGCGGCCTTAGCCTTAACGTGTTCGAACGTGAAGGGGTTCTTCTTTTGCGGCATGATTGACGAGCACACGGCGCAGCTATCGTCGACTTCGATGTAGCCGTACTCGGGTGTGGCCCAGTTGTAAAAGTCAAGGGCCGTGCGGCTCATCGTCATGGCTGTCTGCGACAAGGTCGTCACGATTTCAAGGAGGTAATCTCGGCTTGCCACGCAGTCCAAGCTATTTTGCACCGGGGCATCAAACCCTAAGAGCTTGGCCGTGTAGTTGCGATCGATCGGGAACGAGGTCGACCCCATGGAGCCGCCGCCGAGCGGGCATAGGTTAAGAGCCTTCCAAGCGCGCGCGTAGCGGTCGTAGTCACGCGAGAAGGCCGCCAAAACACCCGAGAGGTAATGGGCAAACGTAATGGGTTCTGAGGGCTGCATATGTGTGTAGCCGCTCATCACGGTTTCAAGGTTCTTCCTGGCCAAGGCCAAATACGCACGGCGCAATTCCAAGAACATCTCGGCAAGTTTCAAATACACCTTACGGGTATCGAAACGAATTTCGGTCGCAAATAGGTCGTTACGAGAACGGGCCGTATGCTGCTGTCCGCCCACTTCAAGACCGGTTAACTTAATGAGGTACCGCTCCAAGTTAAAGTACAGGTCTTCGACATTGGGATTGATTTCGAATGTCGGATGGTCTTTTTCGCTTTCGATCTGACGAGTCGCCACGAGAAGTTTCTTAGCCACATCTTCTTTGATGATGCCGGTCTTAGCGAGCATCAGAATGTGCGCTTTGTTGATATCGAGAATCGTGTTGTACGAACGCTTCAAATCGCCTTCGATAGCCGGGCGAATCAAATACTTGACAACTTCAGCGGCCGGAGCTTTTTTGATCTTGCCGCGTTGGACTGTTTCAGACATATTCAAAATCCTTTTCCCCGTTTCGGGGAGTCTTATGAGGGGTTAGACGGTGGGAATTCTCCTAGGGAAAAGGACGTATGAAAAATGCAATGTCGTTAGAGGCTTTGAATTATGCGTTTTTGCGATTATGTGTCAAAGGCATAACACAATTTCTTAGCATGAATAGTGAGGCAAAGCAACTTTTATTGTATGGTGTATACAAAATGTCGCCTTTTGGAGACTGACTTAAAAAGCCTTGCACTTATTTGATACGACGCGGTTTTTCCCTCGGTAGAATGCCTTCGAATGCATGGGGATAACCGCGCATTTTTCTCGAAACGTAAGAGGAATCCGAAAAGGATTTTCAGCCTTTTCCGCTTTGCGTTTCTTCTGCCTCGTTTAGCAAACCCCGATAGCACGATTGCCGTGATTCCTTAAAGGAGACACCATGAAATCCGTTCGACACCCGATTGGTCATGTGAGCGTCTTGGTTGCAGCCGTCCTTTCATCTTTAACGGCGATATCTCACGCCAGCACCTCGTTTGAAAACACTCCGCTTCCTCAAAGCGAAACTAATTATCAAAACATCGTTTTTGATAGCCAAAATATATCCCTGGGGGGGGGTAACCGCTTAAACACCCCCCGTCAAAGACCGACTCCGAACGGCATCAAGATTAAAGCTGGAAGTACCGGCATCGAAGTCAGAGGCGATTCCAACCGGCTTGTATCCGTCGACGCAAGAACGGTGACCGTACGTCCGGATGGGACGAATGACTTCGGACAGATTTCCGAGATTCGACAGGTGTACGAAATTGGCGAGTTGAACAATGAGTTATTCATCGAAGTGGCGGATAACAAGGATTTAACGCTCTCGGTCGATGAACCGAGACTCAACACTTCCAATGAATCAGCTGTCGTTCTGGAAGGGACAGGAACTTTACATTTTTTCCGAAACGGATCGGGAGACCAAACGCTCAATATCTTCCAAGGGAGTGAGTCGTACTCCGGAGAGGTAGGCGTCATTCTTAATGAAGAAAGCAACGGAAAATCGGCATCCCAAATTACCGTAAACGGCAACCTCAATATTGTTCTCTATGCAAGGAAACTTTATCGCGATGAGGGAGTTATACGTCTTTACCAATACACAGAGAATGATGATCGACAATCGCTTTCGATTACCGGCGATTTAACAGGAAAGATCATTATCAATCGTCCCGATAGGTCGGCTGATTTCTCGTTTCTTTTCCCCGAACGAACAGATGCGACTGTGGGAGGCAACGTCGATGTCAGCCTGTCGGCAACTGTCGGCTCCGGGGTCTTCTACGGAGTGCAAAATCGCGGTTTCAACTCAATTTGGTCTGGCCGCAATGCCGCATCTTTAATTTATTTAGGGGACGAGGGCAAAGAAGTCGCCTTGCATGACATTATGATGGTGGCCAAAAATCCCGGAGAAGAGAAAGGAGCTGAAGTCTACGGCCTCTACACCTCCGGGCCTGCTTCCGAAGAAACCGGCGCGCCGGAAATTGTTGTTCGGGCTGATGCGCGTCTTACGGATATTCGAGCTGCTGCCAAGAGTGTAGATCCGACCGTTTACGCTTATGCGTCGGGAGCCGAGGCACACGATGACGGAGTCATTCGGTTTTTAAGAGGATTAACCGTCAACAACATTGCCGCCTCTGTCAATGAAGCCGGAGCGCCGTGTCTTTCAGGAACAACGGACGCAAGTTCCGAAGCCTATGCGCTTTCTGCGGTTAACGGCGGAACGATTCTGGTCAATCACGACCGACTCGAAAACGCGCACGTGAAAATTGAAAACAATCTTCTCTCGTATGGGCGACACGACGCATCGAATCGCCTCTCTTTGGTTGACATTAATTTCGTGACGCCCGAGTCGTTTTTCACGGGGCTTACGCTCAGTAGTACATCCGGTGCGCCGGTTTCACCCGGTACAATGAACCTACGGTTCTTTAACGGGGCGACGTGGAATGTTCCGGATGACAATCGGCTCGAGGGAGAGTTACACCTAAATAACGGTAACGTCATTTTGGGACACGTTCCGTCAAGTATCGAAAGTGATATTCCGTTTGCTGTGAACTTGGAAGTTAAAAACCTCACGGGCGAGGGCGGTCTATTTTCAATGCGTGTCGATAAGAATCGAGACATCACGGACCACCTGAAGGCAGATACCGGAACCGGAAGCCACAAAGTGAGACTGCGCTCAACGGGCGATGAGCCGACCGAGGCTTCTCTTACAAGTCTAATCGATACGCTGCAAGGCGATGCGACATTTGCTCTTGAAGCGGGTCCTGCAGAGTTCGGGGTGTATCGCTACGATTTGGTATCGACAAGTGAAGGGGACAAGACCACTTGGTACCTTGACCGTACGCAAGGACCCGATCCCGACCCCGGTCCCAACCCGCCGGGCCCCGGGCCCGATCCTGGTCCGAATCCTCCCGGACCGGATTATTCCAATTCAGCTCGTGCCGTTTTGGCGTTAACAAGCCTTGCTTCGCAGGGGATGCAATATGTGAGCAGCCTTTCGGATTTGCGTAAGCGCCTCGGAGAAGTCCGGCGTGATGAGAATGACGGACTTTGGGTGCGTGCCGTTGCCGCCAAAGACCGCATGACGGGATTTGAAGGAATGCGCTTTAAGCAAACGTCCTATCGCTTTAATGTCGGCTTTGACCATGCAAGCGGTCCGTGGTTATTCGGCGGAGATTTTGCGTACGCCGAAAACCGCCAAAAGATGGAGCAAGAAGTGTTTAAAGGGAATTCCCACGCTTACGGCCTGGATTTGTACGCCACGTATCGTGCCGATAACGGCGGCTATGCCGACTTTGTCGTGAGCGGTCGGCGTAACCATCAACACCTTACGACCGTGATGCTTGACGGGGTCGGAGTGAAAGGGTCCTATCGCAATACCGGGTACGGTGCCTCAATCGAAGTCGGGCGCCTTATGACCGTGAGCGAAAAGCATGATGTGTTTTTCGAGCCTCAGGCGCAACTTGCGTATTTTGCGGTGCAGGGAAAGGATTTTGTTCTTTCTAACGGCCTTACCGTGCGGCAAAAAGATTACGAGAGCCTTACGGGCCGAATCGGCGGCGTTCTCGGGAAAAACTTCACGTCACAGGAAACCGGACGCTTCGGGGAGGTCGCCTTGCATGCAGGCTGGAAGGGCAATCTATTTGCTCGTAACGGCGTCACGGTAAACGATGTGCCCTTTAGCGACCGGCTTTTACACAACCGCTTTTATTACGGCGTGAGCGGATATGTCACGCACGGAGAGAACCTTGCGTTTTACGCTTATGCCGAGCGCGAGAAAGGGCAGGGGTATGCCAAAGCGTTTGAAGCCGGCATCGGAATGAAGTACCGCTTTTAAACGGCATTTGGGGCTAATGAACATAGGGCTCGGCCGCACGAGGGTTTTCGGTCGCCTCGCGCGCTTTTGTTGTGATTGAAGTCATTGCAAAGCCCCTGCCGATCTCCGACGCTTTGCATCGGAGATTTTTCGGTGCGAGCGGCACGGACGCAATCTAACGGGTAAAAGGCCCGAGAGCAGAAGGTAGCACCAAGCATATCGGAACCGTACGGCCGGTGGTACGAGAGGACGGCAGCGGAAATAATCTGCTACTTCCTACTCGATTTGTGCGGCGACAAAGAGGCAAAGCTACTTTTCAATCGCGCTTAGGACTTGTTCAACGCTCGAGCAGCGTTTAGCAAACGAATCGCGCGCCTGACGCTCGGCGTCACTCAATGCAGGGGCTTTTGACTTTTTCTGCTGTTCGAGACGCACATCAAACGGAAAGCCGCCGACGCGTAGCGACTGGCGGAGAAAGACATTGATGGCACTTGTAAGTGTAATACCGAGTTCTCCGTAAAGGGCTTCGCATTGCTTTTTGAGACTGCTATCCATGCGGACGCAAAAATTAGTAGTTGTTGTCATGAAAAAACTCCCTAGCTTTGTACGTGCATTATATAGACAATGCTATGCAAATGGCGGCCAGAGAAAACGCCTCTGTTCCCGGAAAGTCGCTCTCGTAATCTGCTTTTTTCGTGCCCCGATTTGTCATCACGGCAAGAGGGGCGAGAACTACGTTTTCTCAGCTAAATGGTGTTGGGGAACTGTCGGGTTGTTCGGCGTCGGGTCCCCGTTCAAAGAGTCTTGTGGCAACGTCTCATGCTTTGACTCAATGTTTTATTTGAGCGAATGCTTTTCCGAATCGAACGCATAAGACAAAAGAGTTCTTTTTTCTCCGAGTCGGTTACTTTTTGCTCCGCTTTTTTGGTACACGCAAAAACGACGCCTCTTGTCGTCTGAGCAATAACCCATTGGATAGGAGGGGCTGTAAACAACTCTCGACTCAAGTCGAAAGCTTTATTGTCACCTGCAAAAGCAGGCTCAACATAGGGCTTGTTTACCCCAGCCCCTGGGTTATCAGCAGACAACCCAGACGTTGCAGGTTCCGACCTCCATTGAGGTCGCTGTGCGCTCTGTAACCACAGTTCTTGCAAACAAATCGGTGCTTGTGCCGTGTTCCGATGGCATTGCAATGCGGACAGGTTTTCGACGTAAAGCGAGGATCCACGAAGATCACTTCGATACCCGCTCGACAGGCTTTGTCCACTATCTTTTGCTGAAGCTCCCTGAAGGGCCAGCGGTGCAGGCGTGCGCGAACCTTCTGCCCGGCCTTGATTCGCTTGCGGATATCCGTAAGATCCTCCAGAACGATCAGGCGAATACTGCGCTCTGCCGCATCTTCAATAATGGACTTGCTGATTTCGTCGTTGATTTGTTCCACATGTCGTTTCTCTCGGCTGGAAGCCTTTCGAAGTGCTTGCCTAGCGCTTCTTGAGCCATTGCGCTTGAAACGAGCCCGACTGCTCAGGTATTTATCAGGGTCGCCCTTGATTCTCCCGGCCTTGAAGATTCGGCCGGTAGACAGTGCGGCAGCGTTGTGCCCTGTCGGAGGCTCTGACTTCAGTGTGCAAGATAACCTCGGAAACGCCTGATCAAACGGCGTGACAGGTCTTATCGGAACATATGCCATTTAGGATGCTGCGTACGCTCCGTCGGCTAAGAAGGTAGGACTTTCTCCTCGTGAACTTCAGTCTGTTACGTGGAAAGGCGTTCGCGCTATGTTCCCTGAAGACCTTAAGAAGGCGGGCAACGGAGGCAATCTCAAAAAGTTTGACGAGATTTGGGCAAAGTCGATTCGGGATAGTCCGTGTCCCGCTCTTTTCGTCCGAGAACGGTAATGCAAATATCGGTTTCTATAACTAATCCATCCGAGAGTTATCAGCAGATTCCTGACCCAATTTAGATATCAAACATAAATAACATGCCAAATGGTACTGGGTTTTACCTATGCATCCGGGGCTTACTGGAGACGTCCAATCCGTCAAAGACGAACGGATTGTTTCGTGAAAAGCTCAGGTTATTCGCGAGAAACAGATGTCGCAGGAGGTTAGTGGGTACGTCGGCCACCGAAAGAGTCCTGTCAAGAGGGGTGCATCAAAAAGGCGAGCTTTTACCAAGCGCTAAGTCTCTTGGAGCGCACTCGGCATACCTGTAAAGAAAATTCCTTCAGGTAAAACAGCTGTACCGAGCCTGACTTTAATGCCGCGAGCAGGAAGCCGATAGAAGCGAAGATCGTCTTCTTTTTTGTCGATCAGGGGTTTGACGGCATTGAGGCACTTTTCAAGCTCGGCATCGTTGCCCGTCAGCATAAAGACGCTGTACTGAATAGGGACGGCAAAGCACAGCATCTTACGGTGAACGCGTTGCAGCCGGTCTTTTGCACGAATGTCGTAGCCGATTAAAAAGCTTGCCATTTGCTCGAATCTAGTCTCTCGTGAAGGGGTTGCCGACTCGGCGCACACAAAATTCCGTCAATTTGCAGTGGATTTGATTTAAGGTATCGGACGTCAGTTCCTTTCCTCGCATTGACTCGGAAAGATTAAGTTCAATAGCGATAAAACGCGCTCCTTTCTGACAAACGGTAGCGGCCGCTTCCATCGAAAGAGTTCCGATGACGGTGTCGCCCGGCTCAATGAGCGAGGTGTCCAAGTGCTTAATCCATTTGTCGACCGGAAGCCCTTTGGATTTAATCCAATCCAAGGCTCCTGGATGGCGGGATACAAACCAAGTCGTCATACCTTTTCCTTTTAATTACTCGGTGTGTTATCCGAGATGACAACGGTTTTTTGTCGAGAGGCAATCTCGGTTGTAAAATCGCCGGCGTATTTGTAGGCGCGCTTTTCAATGAGAGGGCGCCAGGTTCCGGCCGCTTCCTCGTAAGCCGGATAAAAACGCGTTCGAGCCGCCTTTCCCATTAGACATCCTTTTTCCGACATCGTAAAGTCTTCGACTCGTAAGGTGCCTTCCTTGAAAAGCGTCATGGCAAATCGGTCGGCTGTTGCTCGAAAAGATTCGACCATGTCGCAGGCAAAGGAGTAACGGGCAAAGTCCGCTTCGTGTAAAAAGCCGACAAAGGGATCGAGTCCGGCGGCATAGATGCCGAGCGCCGAATCAGCGATAAACAGTGTGTAGGCCAAAGAGAGCGTGGCATTAAACGGGTCGGTCGGGGGGCGACGATTGCGTCCCGTAAAGTTCAGGGACTTCTTCAGAACACAGGAAAGCGCTTGAAAGTAGGCGGCAGCAGCGTGCCCTTCAATGCCCCGCAACTCACTCATGGTGATTTTGTCGTACACGCGTTCGGCATCTTCATGAACCCAGTTGCGGTTTCGGTTAAATTCGATACCGGCTTGCGGGTGCTCCTTGTAAATCTCGTCTAACAGGTCGGCCTGCGAGGTGATTTTCTCTCGAATAAGCGCAACGGAAAAGAGGCGTTTAAATTCCTTATCCTCACTCAAGACACATTGAGCAATACGGCGTTTGACATCGTTATGCGGCGCCGGAAAAAAGAGGGAAGGCGTGTTTTGATAGCCCGAAAGAACAATGAGCCCGATTCCGTTTCTACCGAGATCGCCTAATACCTTGGTCGTCACCGTGGCATTTCCTTTGATGATGACGCGGTCTAAAGGCGCGGTCGGTACCGTGCCGATGCGTTCGTTGTCTTCATAAAAGACAAGCGCACCGCCGTCGGTACGGACTTCGACATTTTTGCGATCGATGTAAAGGCTACTCAAGCTCGTGCTTCCTAAGATTTAAAGGATAAGAAACGGCTTTAAATTTTGACGTCGCGCTTGACCGAGAAAGACGGGAAAGTGCGACTCATCTAATTCAAAAAAATGAACGCGGTCCGTTGCTTGATTAATTCGCGTGCCGATTATCTCAATGAGGTCTTTAAGTTCCGTTACGGTAACCCAGCATTCGTAAAAGGATTTTTGCCCGCTCACGGCAAACGAAGTCAAGAGTTTCTTAACACGGTAAAGGGCCGAGGAATCGGAGATGTCATAAGCTACGAGAACGAGAAGTCGGTTTTCCGTCAAGCGCAATCCCCACTGTAGTAACGGCGCCATTATTCTCCGTCAAAGTACGCTTGAGAACAATCACAAATTTGTGATGCTTGAGAGGCGGTCGCTCGATTTGTCAGAATCGGACTGTTTGAACCTTTTCTTTTCTCCTGAAATTTATAAAATTCTTCAGTCGGAGAGCGTTTGCGGTTCAGTGGATTTTAATCGGGGGATTTATGGTAGAAAATGAAAATAAATGCACGTTTGATTTGTTGCAATTTCAGATGCATCTGTGTTTAGTTTCCGATCAAGCTGCTGCCAATTATCTTCCTGTTGTTTGCTTTCGTCCTAAATGCGTGGTTCTTGTCGTTTCTCCGCAGATGAAGGAACAAGCCGCCTCTTTGGAAGAAGCCCTTAAGCGCGCCGTTCCCGGAATTCACGTTGAGCACCTGGCTATTGCCGATACCAATGACATCAACGGCAATGTCTTAGCGTTTTGGAATGTCCTTTCTGAAAAGGCGGGTTTAAAGCCGTTGGTCAATCTTACGGGCGGAACAAAAACCATGTCTATTGCAGCGATGAAGGCAGCTGAGTCGGAGGGATGTCCCGCTTTTTATCTCGCCATGGAAAACAATTCCATTACTTTTTTTCCGAAGGGAGAGCTCACCGAAGAACGACACATCGAACACATTGCCTTTAAGCCCAAGATTCAAAACTATCTGGCAGCCTACGGCTATCTTTCCGACGGGGTTTGTCCGAGGACGGCGCGCCTTTCGGATTCGGAACTTGAGTTGTACCGGGAATTGATTGTGCGACCGAACTTCCATTTGGCCATTCCGTTGATTAACAAATTCGTCGTACAAGCCGAAGGAAGAAACCGCACGAGAGGCCTGAAGGCGGCATTAGATTCCGATATCTCGAATAAAAAGACGGTACTCTCGGCCGTTAACGAGTTTCAAAGAGCCGGATACTTGACCTACAAGGACGGGGAACTCTTTTTTACCGATGAATCGAATCGCTTTTTTGTGGCCGGCGGTTGGATGGAAAAGTACGCGGCTCACTGCTTGGATAAACTCGGGATGCATCCGTGGATAAATCTTGAGGTTGAAAAGGGTGTTAAAAACGAAATCGACGTTGCCTTTTTACGGAATAATTGCTTGTATATCGTCGAGTGCAAGACAAGCATGACCAAGAACAAGGAAACGGCTGAGAAGATTGTTTACAAACTTGAAACGTTAAAGAAAATCGGGGGCTTGAAGACCCAACTGATTTTAATCAGTTACCAAGATGTGGAAAAAAATGCAAAAAGGCGCGCTGAACAAGGCGGGATTGCCGTCATCGACGGAAAGAAGATTGAAAACCTGGAGTCGTATTTGCGCCAGGTGATTGAATCATGACAGAACCGGACCGACGCATCCTTGTTTCCGTCACCGGCATGACTCCGCAGGTCGTGACAGAAACGCTTTATGCACTCGTGACTCAGGAACATGCCGTTCCGACGGAAATTCATCTGATTACGACAGCGAACGGCAGAAATCGGGCTCTGCGCGATCTGCTTGATTCTCAAACCGGACAATTTCACGCCTTCTGCCGGGATTACGACTTGGTCGGTCGAATTCGTTTTGACGATTCGATGATTCACGTCATTTGCGATGCCAACGGGCACCCGCTAAGTGATATTCGAACACAAGACGACAATACGCAGGCTGCCGACTTGATTGTTCGCCTCATGCAGCAGTTTTGCAGCGATTCGGAGGCGTCCGTTCATGTTTCTCTTGCAGGCGGTCGTAAGACTATGAGTTTTTTCGTCGGTTATGCGCTTTCGCTTTTCGGACGTTCCCAAGATCGACTTTCCCATGTTCTTGTCTCGGAGCCCTACGAAAACAACCGAGATTTCTTTTATCCGACACAAATCCCACACACGATTTTTAATCATTCCGGTGAGGCACTCGATGCTCAAAGCGCCAAAATTGCTTTGGCCGATATCCCGTTCGTGCGATTGCGTAACGGTCTGCCCGAAACGCTTTTAACGGGTAAAGTCGGCTATAGCGAAACGGTGCGAGTGGCCCAAAACCGCATTGTTCCGCCGGTTTCCGTCTCTTTTGATTCGGAAAAGCGCCTTGTCCTTTGCGGTATGCGTCCCGTAAGAATGTCCCCGTGTCTTTTTGCGATGTATCTGTGGCTGGCCATTCGCTGTAAAGAAAAGGCTCCTGCCGTGCGTCCCGGAACGAATGCTCAGGCAGAAGAGTTTCTTCGTGTCTACAAACGCATCGCCGGACAAACAGGCGACTATGACAACGCCGTTGCAGCGCTACGCCACGACGGAGATTTCTTGCCGTATTTTCAGGAAAAGCGCTCCTTGATACATCGGCAAATTCGAGCTGAGCTCGGCGCGTCATCCGCGGTCCCGTACCTGATTCAGTCGCTTGTCAAACGCTTGGATACGCGATACACGTTAAAACTGTCGCCCAAGGAAATCACGCTTCCGTCACAAGTTTGTTATCTGAGTCAAGCAATCCGAAAACGCCTATAGTACCTTAGGTCGTTAGAGGGAAAAGGGGAAAAGCCATGTCAAAACCCGGAATGTTTCAAAGACGTCTGTCGCGTTCGGGTTTGGCGTTCCGTCTTCTTGCGGGAACGGTCCTGTTTTTCATTGCCTCGCTCGGTTTTGTGGAGGCGAACAATCCGGATTCTGCCCTATTGCAACTTGTGTGGGTTGCGACGCTTTTATGCATTTCAGTTTGGATGTTTATTTGTGCCGTTGAGCGGCTAAATGACATAAATCGGCCGCGTTGGTTCGTGCTTTTTCTGCTGATTCCGTATGTCAATCTTGCTATATGGCTTTGGTTGTTGTTTTCAAAATCACGGCAGGAAACTTGCGAAGGGCAGAACGGAAATCCGACGGCGTCGGGTGTTTCGTGATTTACGTGTAAAGGAGGGGTATGCCTAATCTATTGGATGCAACGTGTCGCGTGGCACTGGCCGGTCTCGTGCACGATTTGGGAAAATTTGCGCAACGAGCAGGCTTGGAAGTTTCCAAAGAACGATTGGAAACACACGAACAACTGTACTGCCCCCAAAAGGAAATCGGCGGGAAAATCTGGTGGACGCACAAGCATGCGGCGTACACGGCACTTTTCTTTGAAGATATCGAAAAAGGGGCTCCGGACTTAGTCAAAGGGGATGCCTACCCGTTTGCCTCTCGCACGGAAGGCGGTGAGATCACCGATTCCATTGCCAATGCAGCGGGAGCCCATCACAATCCTAAGACATTTTTACAATGGATCATTGCTGTCGCCGACCGCGTCTCATCGGGTTTTGAGCGTGATGATTACGCCGATAAATCGGCTTTGGACTCGGAAAAAACCGATTACATCACGACGCGGTTAAGAAGTCTTTCGGAAGGAGTCTCTCTGACCGATTCAAAGGCTAACAGTTCCGACTTGAAAAAAGCACTTCCTCTAAAGCCGCTTTCGGCAGCTGCTCTTTTCCCGCAATCGCTCGAGCGCGTTGAAACAAACGATGTCAATCAGGCAAAGCTTGAATATCGAAACTTGTGGAAGGCGTTTTCCGAGGCTATGGCTCCGAATGCCGAGGAGCCGATTCCCGATGCCTTCCGTAAGAACTGGACGCTTTGGCTCGATGTCTTTGACACCGCTTGGTTGACGTTTACTTCATCGATTCCGTCGGCTACGGCTTTCGGGGTTCGTCCCGATGTTTCTCTGTACGACCACTGCAAGGCAACGGCGGCGATTGCCACAGCTCTTTGGGCTTGGCATGAGGCGACCGGAAAGACCGATGCCGAGGCGGCACGTGCGATGAAAGGCAAGGTCGATTGGGACGAAAAGAAATTTCTTCTTATCCAAGGCGACTTTTTCGGTATCCAGAATTTCATATTCTCCGAAGGCAGTGAAACCAATAAAAACGCCGCTAAAATTTTGCGCGGACGCTCGTTTTATGTATCGCTCATGACGGAACTTGCGGCTTTAAAAGTCTTGCAGACGCTGTCGCTTCCGCCGACAAGCCAGATTCTCAATGCGGCCGGTAAATTCCTGATTGTGGCGCCGAATACGCCTCAGACAATCCAACTCCTTAATACCATTAAGGAAACATTGGATGCCTGGTTTGTCAAAAACACCTTTGCAACAGCCGGCATCGGACTGGCGTGGACCGAGGCTTCCTGTCGCGATTTTGTAGAAAAGCATTACGACAGTCTCGTCACACGGTTGATTCAAACCCTCGATTGTGAAAAGCTACGCCGCTTTAACCTGACACAGTTTGCCGATCCTGTGTTGGATGCAGACTTTTCTCAAGGTGTGTGCTCCTGGCGTTCGATGTTGCCGGCAAACGGGAAAACGGACGGACTTCCCACGTGCGCTTTGACGCGCGATGAAATGAATATCGGGAAATGGATTCCGTCTTTTAAACGTCTCTTGATTTTGACGGAGTCCGCTCCGATTCACAACAGTGACTCTGTTAAGGTTTTGGAGTTGCCGATATTCGGTTTTAAGGTTGCCTTTGTTCAGGATGCCGATACGAGCGGAAACTTCAGTTGCTTGGCCGCCGAGGGCTTCCTTTTACGGTGCTGGGATTTCTCACTTCCGGAATCCGAAGAGGAAGTCCTCTGGCACGGTTATGCTCGCCGAAACATTAACGGATACATTCCGCACTACACGGGAGACGATTTCCGCTATCGTGACGTAGAGCACGGCCCCGGCAAAGAAATTGACTCTGTCAAACAGTTCGAAGATATTGCTACTGTGGATTCGCACGACGGAACGGGCATTGAAGCTTTGATGACTGTTAAGGGCGATGTCGACAATCTCGGGTTGATTTTCCAAAAAGGGCTCAAGGCCGGAAATCGCTCGGTTACCTTTGCCAAAACAGCCGGATTGTCTCGCCAGTTAAACGCCTTCTTTACCGTCTGGCTTCCGTGGATCTGTCGGAAAGAGTTTCCGGACATGTACACGGTCTTTGCCGGAGGGGACGATTTCTTCCTCGTCGGTCCATGGAAGGAGTCGCAGAAACTGCTCGTGCACGTATCCGACGATTTTTACCGCTACACAGGAGACAATTCCGAAGTGCATTTTTCCGTCGGCACCGTTGTAACCAAATCCTCAGTTCCTGTCAGAGCTCTATCTGATTCAGCTGAACAGGCACTGGCACAATCGAAATCGCACGACGGAAAGAATGCATTAACGCTTTACGGGCGAACGGTAGCCTGGTCCAAACTCAAAAAGCTCCAAGAGGAAGAAGACTTCCTTTACAGAGCCTTGCAAGAGTACGAAGTTTCGTCGGGGTATCTTTACAGCCTCTTTCAGATTCTCGAGATGTCGGGTGAGGAGCAAAAGAATCCCCGAGCTGCCATGTGGCGCAGTCGCCTGTATTACAGCACGGCCCGACTTTTTGAGCGTGCACACCAAAGCCGCAGTCTGGATGTTTCCCTTGCGCGCAACCAATTTCTCGAAACACTCTTGCAGTTCTTGATGACGGAAAAAGCGGATTTCCGCATCCCGTTAACTAACGTCTTTTATTCGATTCGCCGTTCAGGGAGGGAAGAAAATGGCCTATAGCAATTACTCAAAACCGAGAGGATTTGATATCTCTCGAAACGCAAATGAGCCGCGCGTGCAGGTTCCGACCGTAGATATCGGGAAAATGACGGCTGAATTGTTTTCAGACACGGCAAGTCGGGCCGCCGATGCCTGTGCGGCCGGTCGCGATACAAACAAGTCAACGCAATTGCGTCGTTTTTACGATGAGCTTGTTTTGTGGACCGACAAGGTTTATGCGGCGAAGACTCCCAAAGAACAAGATGCCAAATTTACTGAACTTCTTCCGTACATTCAGATGTTACGAGCCAAAGTGGCCTACGCCAGAGGGAGGAAGCTTGTTGATGATAATTTCAAAACGCTATTTGACCGACTGATTCAGCAGGTAAAAAGCAAGGAGACGCTCAAGACGGCGCGTCTTTTTATGGAAGCCTTCATGGGCTACAAAAAGTGTCTTGAACAGTAACGGATGAACGGGGAAAACTATGAAACTCACGAAAATTTTGACAATTAAGGCCCAGTTGGTTTGTGTGTCGGGTTTGCATATCGGTGCCGGTGACACGGAAATGCATATCGGCGGAATCGACAACACCGTTATCCGCAATCCTCTGACAAATGTCCCGTACATTCCGGGTTCGAGTCTTAAAGGAAAAATCCGCAGTCTTTTGGAATGGCGAAGCGGTGCCGTTCGGGAAAAACCGCTTTCATGGAAAGATTACGAAAACGGTGAACGCAAGGATGTTTTAGCTATCTTGCAACTTTTCGGCGCAGGCGCCGGTGATCAACTCACAAGCGAAGAGGCTTATGTTCTAGGACCGTCTCGCTTGTCGTTCTGGGATTGTGAGTTAAACGAAGCTTGGAGAAAAGGCATCGATGATGCCAATCGCCTTACGACGGAAGCTAAAAGCGAGAACTCGATTAATCGCATTTCCGGGAAAGCCGAAAACCCGCGCTATACGGAACGTGTTATCGCCGGAGCCCGCTTTGATTTCCGGCTTTCGATGAAGGTTTTAGAAGGCGAGGAAGACGGGCTCCTTCGCATGCTCCTTTCAGGTTTGCGACTCTTGGAAGCCGATAGCCTAGGCGGTTCGGGATCGCGCGGGTACGGAAAGGTGAAGTTTGAGAATCTGACCATCGACGGTGAAGATAAACAAGCGGCTTTTGAGGCGATTGATCCTTTTGCCGTTTAATCGGGAGCGGCTGGTATGAAAACCTATCGAATGAGACTTGTTCCGAAAACGGCATTCGGAACTCCGCTTCTCGGCGAAACGCTTTTCGGATGCCTGTGTTGGGCTCTTCGCCGAAAATCCGGCAATGAACGACTGAGTCAACTGCTCTCAGGCTACACGGAGGGGCGTCCCTTTGCCGTTGTGTCGGACGCATTCCCTGCCGGGTTCGTGCCGCTACCGGCACTGCCCGATGTGTATTGGGTTGCATCGCCGGGCGATGATAGAAAATATTTAAAGAAAAAGACTTGGGTCGGATTCGATGCACTAAATACATCGGTTTCATTGTGGCGCAATCGAGCTATGACCGATGCGGATATTGCTCGGGTTCTTTCAGGTGATTGCTCCGATGAAAGCATCGGGCTGATTTCTAAGGTTACTGCCGTACACAATACGATTAATCGCCGGACCCTGACAACGGGAACCGGTCCTTTTGCCCCTTACGAGCAGCAACAGATTTGGTTTAACCCGGCATTGACGCTTGACGTGTATGTTGTCACCGATGAAGCTCGTATCTCGCTTGAGGAAATCGTTTCGGCTCTTATCGATGTCGGAACCATAGGATTCGGTCGTGATGCTTCGGTCGGTCTCGGAAAATTTGAATTAATCGGGACGCCGACGGAGATGACGCCCAGGGAGGCGAGTGCAAGTTGTATGGCACTTTCTTCCGTGGTCTTAAGCGGTCTATCGGAGATTGTTTCCGAGAAAACGTTCTATCGTGTTAAGACGCATTTCGGACGACACGGCTCGGAACTTGTCGTTCGAGGACAGCCCTTTAAAAAGCCGATTCTTTTGGCCCGGTCCGGAGCGGTCATCACGTTTAAGAACCCGAGTTCGGAGCCCTTTGTCGGAAAGGGGCTTGACGGGCTCTCGACCGTGCTTCCCGAGACCGTTCACCAAGGGTATGCCCCTGTCTTGTCTCTTCCGGAAGAGGGAAATTGTCATGAATAAGCCGATTCGTATCGCTATTACGCCCCTTTCACCATTGCACATCGGCTGCGGGGAAGACTATGAACCGACGCGTTATGTCGTCGATCAGGATAAACGGCTTCTTTATAGTTTTAATCCGGAAAGTGTCCGGCTTTCGAGTGCTTTGCGCAGTGAATTGCTTTCTGCGGCGCAAAAGGGACAATTCGAGGACATTTGTCGTTTCTATGACAAGCACGTAAAGGATTTTCGTCCGTGGGCACAGGCAATCGTACCGCTTGACTTCGGAAGTTTGGCCGGATATAGGAAAATGATTTCTCCGCAGGGAAATCAAAAACGCTTAAATTTTTGCGTGCAACGTACAGCCTACGAAGTCACGTCTTCCGCTGTCGTTCCGTATGTTCCGGGGTCAGGCATCAAAGGATTGATTAAAACGGCTAAAGTCGATGCTCTTAACCAAGGTCGCTCGCTTGGCGTCAACGACAATATGGATGAGATTTTCTTCCATGTGCAGAAGAATCGCTTTGAAAATTCGCCGTTGCGATTTTTAAAAGTTTCCGACTTACATGCCGTCAAAAGCGATGTCTCGTCTTCTATTCACTGTGCTAAACGGTTTTTTACGGATGGTCACTTGAAATATTGCGGAATATCGGACTTTTTCGAAACCGTCAATCCGGCACAGTACCGTGCGTTTCTCGGGGAAATCACGCTTTCGGATGCCTCCCGTAGCCCTGAAATCCCCCATATTTACAGTTCGGTTCTAAAAATTATCGGTGATTTGAATGACTACTCGCGGAAGGTCTGGCAATATGGAATCGGTTTCTATCGTCGAGCAGATTCGGGGTGGGCGCAGTCCGTCGGGAAGTTGATTGAGGATTTGGCACCATCTATGCAACAGGGAAAAATTGCCCTGGTTCGACTCGGAAAGAACACGGGTGCAGATAGTAAGACGCTCTCAGAAGGGGTCGCTCAAATCGAGATTCGACATAAAAATAAAACCCTTCCGAAAGAAAAACGTGCGCATCCTACGACGATGTGGCTTTTGCCAGAGGACCGAAAATCCATTGACGGAACGGAGGTCGCCTCAGGAATGCCGTTCGGATGGGCTCTGTTGGAAGTTCTCGATGACGATGAAGAAAACTCCGTTCTTCAGACGTGGTGCGAAAAGAATCGTGAACGCACGATTTCTGCTCAGAGATTGTTGGAAGAGGAACGGCAGACGATTCTCCGAGAGAGGGAAGTTCTTCAAAATGAAATAGAAAAAGCCCTAAATCAGGAAAAGGCAGAAAACGAAAAGCGGCAAAAAGAGGATAACGAACGGTTAGCTCGTGAGGAGGCTCTTTCTAAACTGACCCCTGAGGAGCGTAGCATTGAAAATATCATTGTGAAACTCTCTGCAACAACCGGTCTTATTAATCCGGGATCGGAACTTTTCCGTGAAGTGAAAACGCTTCTTGAAGCTGCGCTGACATGGGAAAGAACGCAGGATAAGAAAACCTTGGCCGAGAAAATCTCGCCTTTCATGAAAAAAAGAGGGCTATATCAAGGCAAATCTGAAAAAGTCTTTAAGGCTCAATTAAGAGAACTTCGAGGGGAGTAAATGTGGTTGTTTCGTTAGTTCGGGCGTTGCAGGGGGAGGGGCAGTCGGAAACGGTTGCCGTACCCTTTGTTCGATATCGGTTCCGTTTCCGTGTCATGACGCCTCTTGTGTTGCCTGATTACGCAGGATCGATGATTCGCGGTGCTTTCGGTAGGGCACTGCGGAAAACGGTCTGTATGACGCATCAAAAAGACTGTAAGTATTGCCCGCTTTATCGGAGCTGTCCGTATACACGGCTGTTTGAAACGCCGCCCCCGGCTAAGCATGAGTTACAAAGTTTTTCACAGATTCCCAATGCATATGTTATTGAGCCTCCGAAGTGGGGAAGGCACTTTTATGAACGTGGCGACGGCTTGGATTTCTCGGTCGTGTTATTCGGGCAGTCCGTCAATGATTTGCCGCTTGTTATTTATTCTCTACAAAGAGCCTTTGCACATGACGTGGGTCATGGAACGGCAGACCTTATTTCAGTCGATGCTTTGTATAGGGATGACGAGTACCTTGTCTATGATTTAAATCGACAAAATGTTGAGGAACATGAAAAAGTGACACGGGTTGATGTTCCGCAAAGCGATTCGGTTGTCATTGAAATTGAAACACCGATGCGCTTGCAGCATGAAGGCAGACCTCTGGGTCCTGACGGAATAACGTCCCGGAATTTCATGGCAACACTTCTGAGAAGATTATCTTTGTTACTGGAATTTCATGCATCCGAACAGTTGAGATTTGATTACTCAATATTTGTACAGGAAGCCGAAAGATTCTCTTTGGAAAAAGAATTAATCTGGAGAGATTGGACAAGGTATTCGAGCCGACAAAAACAAAAAATGAGTCTAGGCGGCGTTGTCGGAAAACTGCATTTTTCTTCATTACCCTATGTTGCAAGGGCACTTCTTGCCGCCGGAACGTTTACGCATATCGGCAAGAATGCCTCATTCGGACTCGGAAAGTATTCGCTTCAGGAAGGGGATAGACTTTGATTTGGATCAATGAGGAATCTCCTTCTCTAGTGCTCTTTAAAAACTTGAAATTGTTGTGTGTATCATGCTGTTTTAAAAGGGAAAAGGTCGTTGGCAGGATTCAAATCAGCCCTGGTATCAAAAGGGATTAAGACGTCTATACTGACTAAATAGCATCCCTCTAAAAATTCAAATCAGCCCTGGTATCAAAAGGGATTAAGACTTCGAACCGCCGAGCCGCGTTCCCTTAACCTCAAATTCAAATCAGCCCTGGTATCAAAAGGGATTAAGACTAGCCGTTAAGTTCAATGTCGCTCGCGGCTGTCATTCAAATCAGCCCTGGTATCAAAAGGGATTAAGACTTCAAGTTTTAACGCTTCGTCCTTGGTCAATTATTCAAATCAGCCCTGGTATCAAAAGGGATTAAGACTTAACCGCTCGGGGGTTGATTACGTCATTCAGATTCAAATCAGCCCTGGTATCAAAAGGGATTAAGACAAGCCGCACAGCGACAAATCTCGTCGATTTGGCGATTCAAATCAGCCCTGGTATCAAAAGGGATTAAGACAGCGGAATCGCTGTATTTTTCTGCGTCATACTTAATTCAAATCAGCCCTGGTATCAAAAGGGATTAAGACCACCAGTCGGTCAAAACAGCGCTTCGCCCGCAATAGATTCAAATCAGCCCTGGTATCAAAAGGGATTAAGACAAACTACGGCATTGAATCCATTGATGAGGCTAATATTCAAATCAGCCCTGGTATCAAAAGGGATTAAGACAAATGCACGTGCTCGATATCGTCGTAAAGCAGCATTTGTCAAGCGCAGGATAACGCCATACCACTCGCGCTTTCTAATTCCATACCAGTTA
>ERZ1673744.906-NODE-906-length-32459-cov-7.333107_pt1 | contig 32459 bp, 28 predicted proteins | sample MGYA00580207_ERZ1673744 | MGnify/ENA primary metagenome ERZ1673744 (study PRJEB41218, sample SAMN15661751) | gut metagenome | host: Homo sapiens | place: Canada: London | collected 2015-08-20/2019-03-30 | study: EMG produced TPA metagenomics assembly of... | reverse complement strand
GGGCGGTCAGTGGACTTTCACCACATAGACACACGTGCGCTGCCGAGCGCACCAAGAAAGGATCCGGTGCCGCGACAGACTCCGGATCCTTCGATATGCAACTTACATCGGTAACAGGGAATTCTGCCCGACGATCAGAAGAAGTGCGTGATGCCGGCCATCACCTGCGACGAATTCGGGTCCGAGCTGTCGGAGAAGTTCTTGGTATCAAAGAGCCCCGATCCGTGCGTCCAGTTGGCGGAAGCGTAGAGGTGCGTATGCTTGCTGAGCGGGTATTCGTAGGCGGCGCCCACGAGGTAGCGCTTCAGATCGGTTTCCTGGCCTTCTGTCACGTGCCCCTTGTATTCCCAGTCGTCGTATGCAGTCGTGAGATAGAGGTCGCCTCCTGCAACCTTGATCTGGGCGTTGATGCTTGCAACGTACCCGTCGAACCCTCTACCGGAAATGCCTGTCTGATTGTCGGCGCCCAGGTTCGCAGTTCCGATGAGCTTAACGGGTGAATGAACAGGCGTGCCGGGTGCGTTGTAGACATTCCTGAAGTACTGTCCCATGACGAAAAGGCGCACGTCTTTGACAACAGGGAAATTAACCGTAAGGCTTCCGATGGTCGTGTCCTCGCCGTAGTCGGCAGGAGAATTATGCGTGTTCATGATGCGGTCAAGCGTGCCGACCGTGGTAAGCGACTCATTCTTGATGCGGAAGGCTATGGAAGCTCTGCGCGTGTTGTGGCGCTCCTTAGCATTCTCGACGCCCGGAACCGGATTGGTACCCGTCTGGAAGGAATACTGCGCATAGAGCTGAACGCCCGGACCGAATTTCGGTGAAGCATAGGAAATTGTATTGTCGAGACGATCTCCGCCGACCATCCAGTGAACGCCTCCGGAACGACCCCAGCCAAACCCAAAGGGTGTGGCCTCAAGGCCGAAGATGCCCCAGTGACCGAAGGGGGATGTCAGTGCTCCCATGCGGCCGAAGGCGATTTCACCGTAAGGACCTTCGAGCGCCAGGGATGATTCTCCGCCGAAGAGCCGGTTGAAGCGCATGGCGCCGTTATCCGATTCGAAGAGGTTTTCAAGCAGAAGCTTGACCTTCGTGCCGTTGCCGAGATCTTCGGTACCCCTCAATCCGACGCGGGGCCCGAGGTTGATGCCGAATTCTTCGTAGGCGCGGGTCTGGCTGTCGCCCGTGCCCATTTTGTTGTTTTCAATAATGATGCCGGTATCGATGATGCCGTACATCTTCACGTCGGCAGCCTGAACGGAGAGAGCGGCTACAGACAGCGCCGCGAGGCAGAAGAGAGATCTCGCGAATTGACGTTGCATGATGCAAGTTCCGGGAAAAGAGAAATCTGAGGATGAGTTCAGCCACGCTGCTGCCGAAAGAGGGGTCGGCAGCAGCGGTGAACATTCAGTTATGCAAGGCTGAAGGAAGGATCAGCGCGCCTGCCTGGCAGTGGGCTTGAAAGCTTCCTTGACGGAGAAAGGCCAGGCCTGATAACCAAAGGTGTCCTTCAGATGAATCACGACGGAGGGCTCTTTCGCGCCCCAGGCAAATTCCGTGATAAAGGGCGAGGGCATAGCCTTGCCATGGCTCACGCGCATGCCGGCGGTTGAGAAGTAGCCGACAACGGAATCCTTATCCTCGGCGTATTCGCAGAGACCGGTAACGGGGCTGAAGTATTCGTGTCCCTTTTCCTTGCCGTACTCCCAGACCTGTTCGATCGTCATCTTCGCTTCGTCAACCTTATAGACCACAAGTCGCGAATACTTCATGTCAGGAAGCGGAGGCTGCTCCATGCCGCGGCCGTCGCCGTTATCAAAGACGGTGAGGTAGACAATGCCCTTCTTCGACTTCGCGTCGATTCGCCATGCAGTGTGCTGAGTCCACGTCCAGTCGAAATTCTTTTCGCAATGGTTGGTGTTCTCATCGCACGCAATCGGTTTGCCCTCGGCATCCACCGGCGTGAGCAGCTTCGACTTGAATGCGTCTTTCCAGCCTTCGTGGCTGCCGATGATCCACTTCACCTTTTTATCGCGGCCGATCTTGATAATTGCAGATTGATGGCGGGAGCTCACGATGATGGAGTCGTCGGTCGGATCGTAATCGACAGAGTTGACGTGCGCCCAGTTGCGGCCCGGGCCGGAACCAAGGATGTCGCCGAAGTTGTCGGACTTATCCAGCTCTGCGAGCTCCTTGTCGCTCATCGTCTGGCCGGCCTTGGCCACATCGATGTTGAGGCAGACGGCGCCCTGATCGAGCGTCTTGATGACCGTGCTGCGGTACGGATCGAGAATATTGTTGAGATTCCAATCGTCAACCACTTCGCCTGATTCGTTCACTTCGATCATCACATCGCGGACGGTGCGGACGTTCTTGCCGTCAGCGCGCTTGTAGTTGGCGTCGGACACGCGGATGAGATAGTTGCCGTTCTGCATCGGCACCATAGCATGCGAAAAGTCGTCGTAACCTTCCGGGAGCATGCGATTGAAGATCTTGCGGCCAAGAATGTCGTATTTGGCGTAGCGCTGGCCGTAACCCCAGGTAAGAGCACCGTCAGGGTTCTGACGGAAGCCCATCATGACGCCGCCCCATTCAATCGAATTGCCGTTGTAGATCGAATCGGGCAGGAGATACCAGCGCAGTTCACCCGTTGAGTCAATGATGCCCACCTCGGGAGCGCCGCCCCACTGCAGAGCACCGCCTGCCGGGTTGTTCCAGACGGCTCGTCCTCAGCGCGGATTATTTTCAAGAATATTGTTGACGAAGTAGAGGCGGTCCTTAAACTTCCTGTCCATCTTGAGGACCTTGGCCTGGAACCAGCCGCCCGTCTGCAGGTCAGTGCCGTCGCTGCCGACATAAGCCGGACCGGCATAGATCTTGTAGCTTTCCTTCACCTTTTCTGCCGTACGAGCCGCATCATTCGAAATTCGGGTGTAGGAAACCTCAACCGTGTTCTGATAATCGGCATAAAGTCCGAAGACGGGAATGCCGCCGTGCGTGCGGCAGATGCGGTCTTCGACTGCGTAGGCGATTTCCTGACCGCCCTTCTTCGGCACCACGCGAACGGAAACGTCCTTCAGCTCATAACCGCCGTTGCCGATAATCGCAGTGAGCGGGGCAATGCGGTAGGGATTAACGAATACCTCGCCAATCTTGCCCTGAGCCTGGAAATGCACGGCAGGACCCGACGGTCCGCCTGCAGCCTGCAGAGCGCTCGAGACGGAAAGAGCGGCAATAGAGAGAAGAAACTGGCGCTTCGTTAGCATGGGGATTCTCCGTTTGTACAGATTCTCTAATCGAATTTCTTCCTGAAAACAAATGGTTGGAAGAAATTCTTAGTGTGACTAGTACTTTAGGTGGAACCCATTCATACGTAAATCGGAGGATACCGAAACGCAGATGATCGCCGCCTCAAGACGGTTTTTCTAAAACAGAAAAACGCGTCGGTCGAGCTTTCTCATGGATGGCTTTTTGATTCCGGCAAATCCAGCTTTATGCCGTGAGATAGACGAAGAAGAGAATCCCCGTCATGGCGAAGGCAAGCGCAACCTTGACTGCAGTCCCTACGATCATGCCGATCCAGGTGGCGACGCCCACGCGGCCCGCGTGAATCAAATCGCGCTTGGCCCAGAATTCGCCGATCGCAGCGCCGATAAGCGGCATGAAGAGAAGACCGAAAAGCCCCATGAACATGCCGAGCACCGTGCCGACAAGCGAACCGATGATGCCCGCTTTTGAAGCCCCTGCCTTCTGAGCGCCCGCCGTCTGCGCCACCGAATCCACAATGACGCCGATGACGGCCAGCACCGCGAGAAAGAGAATCGTCTTCCAGCCCACCTTGTCGTAGTTGTCCGCCCAGCCGATAAGCCAGGCGCCGCCCGCGATCATGGGGAGACCCGGAATCGCCGGCACAATCGTGCCCGCAAACCCAAGCGCAATCAGAACGAAAGCACCGAGCCAGCAGGCGAGCGCAAACCAGTCAATGCTTGTGAGCCATTCCATTTTTCTTACTCCTCGATGCCGCCCCAGTAGCCTTCGTCCGCCGAAGGTTCGAAGCGCGTATTGCCGCCGAGGAACGTCATGCGAAGCGTGCCGATCGGGCCGTTACGCTGCTTGGCGATGATGATCTCGGCCAAATTCTTGTCGGGCGTATCTTTGTTGTAGACGACGTCGCGATAGATGAACATGATCACGTCCGCGTCCTGTTCGATTGCGCCCGATTCGCGAAGGTCGGACATCACCGGACGGCGGTCCGTGCGGCTGTCGACCGAACGGTTCAGCTGCGAGAGCGCAATCACCGGCACGCGGAGTTCCTTCGCGAGCGCCTTGAGGCCTCGGGAGATTTCGGAGAGCTGCTGCGCGCGGTTGTCCTGCGCGTTTCTGCTCTGAGACCCCATGAGCTGCAGGTAGTCGACGACGACGAGCCCCAGGGGACCCGCCTGGTTGACCAAGCGCCGCGTACGGCTCGAAAGCTCCGTAATCGTGAGCGCAGGCGTGTCGTCGATAAAGATGGGCTTCTCTTCAAGACGGTGAAGCGCCGCCGTGAAGTTGTCCCAGTCCTCATCATCCAACTGCCCCTTTCTCAATTTCTGCGCATCAATGTGACCGACGGAAGAAATCATGCGCTGCGTCAGCTGGTCCGCGCCCATTTCCATCGAGAAGACCGCTACCGGAAGCTCCTGAACGATGCCGACGTTTTCAGCAATATTGAGCGCGAATGAGGTTTTGCCCATCGAGGGGCGCCCGGCGATGATGATGAGGTCGCCTCGCTGAAGACCCGCCGTCACGAAGTCGAGGTTCCGGTAGCCCGAGGAGACGCCCGTCACCTCGGACGAGTCCTTTGTCTGGTAGAGCTCAATCACGCGCGCGGAAACGTCGCGCACAAGCGTCGCAAGGGGCTGAAATCCACGCTGGCTGCGGGAATTCCGCTCATTGATGGCGAGCACCTCTTTTTCGGCTTCATCCAGAATTTCGCGGGTCTCCCGTCCTTCGGGCGAGAGCGCATTCGTAACGATCTTGTCGCCCACGGTAATCAGCTGCCGCAGGACGGACTTGTCGTGAACGATCTCCGCATAGCGGCGGATATTGGCCGCGGAGGGAGAGTTGTTCGCGAGCTCCATGAGGTAGGGGAGGCCCCCGGCCTCCACATCCATGCCTGAACCCTTCAGGCTCTCATAGACCGTAAGGTAGTCCGCCGGGTGGCTTCCCTGAATGAGCTTGGCGATTTCCTCGTAGATGAGGCGGTGATCGCGCCGATAGAAATCCTCGGGACGAATGACGTCGACCACGCTGTCGAGCGCGGAATTATCCACCATCAATCCGCCGAGAATAGCCTGCTCGGAGAGAATGCTCTGCGGGGGCTTTCGTACGGCCAGAGCGGCATCATCCTGAATGTCTTCGGTCATCTGTGGTTCGGGTTTTCGAAAAGGAAGCGGGGCAGAATTATCGGGGATTTCGTCTGCGGCGTCTCTAGCATCAATCGATCTTTGCCGAAACTTGCAATTTTTATCTTTGCCGCGGACAAAAAGAAAGGCTCCCCGCTGGAAGTGAATCCTTTGGAGAGCCTTTTCCGGCTTACAGCTCGCAGGCTTCAAGGAAGCTCTGAAGCTGAAGATCCCTGGTGTGACGGAGGAAATTATTCCTCAGCAACAACCTTGACCGTGATGTCGGCGGTGATGTCCGTCATCAGACCGATCGTGATCGTGTAGTCGCCGGTCGCCTTGATGGCGCCGAGCGGCGTACGAACCTGGGACTTCTTGATCTGAAAGCCGAGCTTGTCGACCGCTTCAGCGATGTCGGCGTTCGTGACGGAGCCGAAAAGACGGCCGTCGACGCCGCACTTGGAGGCGATGACGACTTCGGCGCCGTTCAGCTTGCCGGCGAGTTCCTGAGCAGCAGCAACGCGTTCAGCCTGAGCCTTTTCGAGCTCGGCGCGGCGGGCTTCAAACTCAGCGATAGCCTGCTTGGTGGCGCGCTTGGCGTGACCCTGGGGGATCAGGAAGTTGCGGCCGTAGCCATCCTTAACCTTGACGATGTCGCCCAGGTCGCCGAGATGCGTGATCTTTTCGAGCAGAATAACTTGCATTTGAAAATTCTCCCGTCGATTACTGGTTGTCCGTGTAGGGCAGGAGGGCGAGGAAGCGGGCGCGCTTGATGGCCGTATCGAGCTGGCGCTGGTAGTGCGCCTTCGTGCCGGTCAGGCGAGCCGGCATGATCTTGCCGTTTTCCTGGATGAAGTCGCGCAGCGTCTCGACATCCTTGTAGTCGATCTGCTCAACGTGTTCAGCCGTGAAGCGGCAGAACTTCTTGCGCTTGAAAAGGGAATTTTGCTGGTTCGAACGGCGGGGCTTGCCCTTGCCCTTAGCACCAAAAGCCATTTGATGACCTCTCTATTTGAATTCTGTGATGTGTACTGTCAGACGCCGGCTTTTCATCGACTTCGTGGCGAGAAATCCTTTGATCCGGATTTCCGCGCCCACTGCCAGAGCATTGAGCCTGCTGGCAGTGTCCCCATAGGAAAGGGCTTCGAAATCATATTCGAGCGTGCGGATTTTTCCGGCTTCGACCAATCGGCTGCGATGGTGGAACACGGCATCGAAAACCTCAATGCCTGCGGGAGTGAATCTCACTTCCTCGCGTTCAATCAGCGTCGCGCCGATTTCAATCGAATTGGCTTCGAATCCGACGTCTTCAACCGTCATCAGGCCTCGGCCGGAGCGGTTTCTTCCTGAGCAGCCGCGGCAGCCTCAGCGGCAACCTTGCGGGCCTCTTCCTTCTCGACGACCTTCATCATCGGGGAGGGAGCGGTTTCGGCATGCTTCGTCTTCACAGTGAGGTGACGGAGAACGGCGTCGTTGAAGCGGAAGCCGTTTTCGATCTCGAGGATCGTCTCATGGCCGCACTCGATGTTGAGGAGCAGATAGTGCGCCTTCACGAGCTTTTCAATCGGGTACGCGAGCGGACGACGGCCCCAGTCTTCAATGCGGTGGATCTTGCCGCCCTGTTCGGCGACGAGGGTCTTGTAGCGCTCGATCATCGCGGGAACCTGTTCACTCTGGTCAGGATGCACGATGATGCAGATTTCGTAGTGACGCATTTAGCCTCCTTGCGGAAAAAGCCGCCCAGAGCGTCGTTCCAGTGCGGCAAGGACAGTAAAGGCCGCGATTTTACATGAAGAATTCGCGGCCTGCACGGAATTTTCAGATTTTTTTATGGTTCTCCGTCGGAAACCCGGATCAGAGCCGGTCCTCGGCCTTCCCCGGAGTCACAATCCCGGCGGCAATGCGCTGCCTCAGGGACTCGAAGAGGCAGATGCCGGAAGCGACGGAAACATTGAGGCTCTCGACGCTTCCCACCATCGGGATGGCGGCGAGTTCGTCGCAGCGGCGGCGCGTCAGCTGCCTCAGCCCCTCGCCCTCGGCGCCGAGCACCCAGGCAAAGGCCTTTGCCTGATCAATGTCGTAGATGCTCTTCTGGGTTTCGCCCGCTGTGCCCACCACCGTGACGCCGTTGTCGCGCAGCTCCATGATGGCGGATGCAAGGTTCGTCACCTGCACCACAGGAACCGTTTCGGCAGCGCCCGCAGCCGCCTTCGCGGCGGCCGGCGTCATGCGGGCCGAACGGTCGCGCGGGACGATTACGGCCTGCACCCCTGCAGCGTCCGCTGCACGCAGACACGCGCCGAAGTTTCTCGGGTCCGTGACGCCGTCCAGAATCAGAAGAAGCGTCTTCGGGTTGATGTCGTCGAGGAGGTCCGCAAAGTCGAGCGTATTTTCGCGCTCCTTCGCGAGCGCGCAGATGCCCTGATGGGGAACGTCGGGCGACAAGCCCGTGAGGCGCCTTGCATCGGCATTCATCACGCGAACGCCCGCCGCGAAGAGCTTTTCCCTCATTTCGCGCATGCGCTTGTCGCGGCGCTCGGGATCAACGTAGACGAGTTCGATCGATGCGGGATCAAGCTGCAGACGCGCCGCAACGGCGTGAAAGCCCGCGAGAACAACCGTTCCCGCCTCAAGCTTCTCGCTTTCCGAACCGCCCTTCGCGCGATTGGCGCGCTTGTCGTTTCTGCCTTCCTGCCTCATTGGCGTCACCCTATTCTCAAATCTAAAAAGCCGAGCTAAAGACTCTTCTTAAAAGCCGCGCATTCTAGCCGAAGCGCACTCATTAAAACGGGACATCCTCATCGACAAAGTCGTCGTCATCGTCAAAGTCGACGTCGTCCTCCGGGAAGAAGCCGAAGCCGTCGTAATTGAATCTCCGGCGGCCTCTCGAACCGCGCTTTCCGCCCTTCACCGTATGCCGGGAATAGCTGGAGACGAGCGAAAAATTGATTCTGCGCTCCTCGAGCTCAACGGAATTGAGCCTGACGGAGAGTCTGTCGCCCAGACGCACCTCCGTCATCTCGTCGTAGGAGGTCATCTTCTTTGCGTTCTCGTCATACTCGTAGTAGCCCCAGCCGAGCTCCGAGATATGAATGAACCCTTCGATCGGCATCGCTTCGAGCGTGATGAAGACGCCCGCCGGGCACATGCCGGTGACGACCGCATTGAATTTGCGGCCGACCTTCGAGCGAAGGAACTCGCACTTCAGATACTTCATCACGTCGCGCGTTGCATCGTCGGCGCGGCGTTCGGCCGAGGAGCAGATGATGCCGAGCCTCGACCAGACGCGCTTTCTTGCTTCCGTGCGGCTCAAGGGCTTCGCGGGGGCCGCCTTTTCGTCCGGCCGGGCGCCGAGCTTTCGCGCGTGGTAGCCGCTCATCACCTCCGCGTCGTCGAATTCCACCACAGGCACGTAGGCGCGGTGCGAGAGAATCCCCTTGATCGTGCGGTGAAGGAGCAGATCCGGATAGCGGCGGATGGGCGACGTGAAATGCGCGTAGGCGTCGAACTGAAGCCCGAAGTGACCGATGTTGTCGGGCTGATAGCAGGCGCGCTGCATGGTTCTCAGAATCGCCGACTGAATATAGGGACGGTCCTTCGTTTCCTCAATCACTTTCGAGAGCGCATGCGCGAGCGTCTCGCGCTCGTTGGACGACTTGAAGGCGATGCCGAAGGACGCGAGGAGGCTCTTCAATTCCTGAAGCTTTTTCGGATCGGGCTTGTCGTGAACGCGAAAGAGCGTGAGCTGCTTCTTTTCGAGGACGAACTTCGCCGCGGAAACGTTGGCAACCAGCATCGCCTCTTCAATCATGCGGTGCGCGTCATTATGTTCGCGCACGCTGAAGCTCTCGATCTGCCCCTTGCCGTTAAATACCGCCTGCGATTCCTCGGTTTCGAAGTCGAGCGCGCCGCGCGCGATGCGCTCTGCCTTCAGGGCCTTGAAGAGCGCATGAAGCCGCTCGATTTCAGGAAGCCGCTCGCCGATGGCTTCAAGACCCGCAGGCTCCTTCTGAAGCGCGGACCAGACAACGTTGTAGGTGAGCCGCGCATGGGAATGAATGACGCCCGGATAGAACTGATAAGCCGTCGTGCGGCCCTCCGGGCTCACGATGGCGTCGCAGACCATCACGAGACGGTCGACGCCTGGATTGAGGGAACAGAGTCCGTTCGAAAGCTTTTCAGGGAGCATCGGCACGACGGATGCCGGGAAGTAGACCGACGTTGCGCGGATCTGCGCATCGCGGTCGAGCGACGTTCCGGGCTTCACGTAGCGGCTCACGTCGGCGATCGCAACGAGAAGACGCCAGCCGCCTCCGGGAAGGTCGGCGCAGTAGACCGCGTCGTCGAAGTCTCTGGCATCCTCGCCGTCGATCGTGACGAAGGGAAGGTCCGTCAGGTCGACGCGATTCTGAAGGCTCCTGCGGTCCACAACATCGGGGAGCTTCTTTGCTTCCTCGAGCGTCTCGGGACTGAATTCAATGGGAACGCCGAACTGCGCCGAGGCAATTGCCATTTCGCCCAACGGATCATTCATGGCCCCCACCACCTTGACGAAGCGGGCGTTGAGCTCAACCCGCTCCTCATAGTTGACGGCTTCACCGGGCGTTTCCGAGTCGGGGAGAAGCTCCACCTCGACCGCGTCCTTCTTAAGATTAACGTCCGGCGGAATTTCGCTGGCCGGCACAGTGAATTCCAGAGGCGCAAATGCCGAAACCGCCTTCAGATAGACGTATTCGCCGCTCTTTGTAAGGAACTGGCACACCCAGCGCTTCTGCGGCCGGCGAATGAATTTCGAGAGGCGCCAGCCGGAAATGCTGCGCCTCAGTTCAAACACATCGCCCGGAATGTAGTTGGGCCGGTATGCCGGGAGCGGAATCTCTTCGCCCGCATCGCACTGCGGCATCACCGTCATTTTGTCGAGCGTGCGCGCGCCCTGCACCACGCCCGTCGTCGTTTCCGCATCAGGATTGAGGAACCAGTTCTTCTCGTCCCCTTTTTCAAAGCCTTCTTCATTGAGACGAACGATCAGCGCATTGGCAACCTCGCTCGCAAATCCGAGCTCGCGCTTCAATTTCTTTTTTGCCTGCGTGTAGCTCACATCCTCCCTGAGGCCGGCAAGGAATGCCTTTGCCTTCTGGATGTCTTCGGCCGTTACTTCCGGTAGCGGCGCCGGAACCTGAGCTTTAGTGCGGGACTTTTTCTTTGACATGGAAAATGGCTTCTTCTTAAAAATTCTGTGCGGAATGCAATCTAACAGTTTGCGCGCATACGCGGCATGAGTGGAAATGGTTTCTATCAGGAAAGAGACCGATAGCGGGTCGAGGGGCCGTTGCCGTCCGCTGCAGCAAGACCCCGCTCAATGAGGCGGCGCAGAAGATTGACCGCACCGGCCTGAGAGAGGCCGACGGCTTCCTGAACCTCGCGCCGAGGGGCGCCCGGATGCGCTCTGAGGAATTCGATCGCGAGCGTCTCGACCTTCGAGAGTCTCGCGGACTGGCGCGCATCAAGCGCTGCGTGATCCGCGGATAGAGGGAACCGCCGCTCCGGAAGAGATGCTGCGGCGGAAGACTTTCCGGCTTCAAGCACGAGAATGACGCATCCGGGCAAGGCACGAAGCTCAAACCGACCGCCGCGCTTCAGAAGCGCTTCCTTCATTCTCCCGACGCCGCCCCCGAGTCCTCTTGCCAGCCCGACCGAGCGGAGCGCTTCGAGAATTCCGGGGTTTCTTACGCGCGAGAGCCCGCCCGCCGCGTCCTCAGGCGTCATCCCCTGCGGCAGCCCGCCGGGCGAAACGATCTCAAGCCGCTCAGAGTAAAGCTTTACCAGAATCTCTGCGTCCTCCAGTGCATAGTCGCGATGAAGAAGGGCATTGACGAGAGATTCCTGAAGAATATTGAGGCCGAACCGGCCGGCGCCCCGTTCCTCGAGCCACGCGAGCGCGGCAAAGAGTTCCGTGAGAAGCCCGCCCGGGAAGCGTTCGTCCTCAAGGGGCTGAAGGGCATCGTCTCCAAACCGCACGCAGCGCAGGAAAAATCCGTTTTCGTCTGAAAAAACTTCCGCCGTCCTCGACCAGGCGCCGTCCCGGGTGAGAAAGCTCTTCGAATCGCGAAGCGTTTCGGCGCCCAGAATCCCCTTCTCAAGGCCGAGGCGATTGAGCATGGAAAAGTGAGGACTCGGATTCAGGAACGCCCGGGCATCCCAGAGCGGTCCTTCATCCCTTTTCATGGCATCAATGATTGAGGGCTTCGCCTCTGCCGTTCTCCCGTAGCGTCGGATCCAGACGCCGCGGGGTGCGGCACCCTCGCGAACGAGCGCATAGGGGCGATGGGGAGCCGGCTCGACCTCGGCGAGAATCGGGGCGGCACCGTCGTCAGGCATTTCAAGCTTCACGAAGGAAGAGAGATCGGGCTCAACCTCTTCCCGTATCAGACGCTTCAATTCCCGGAGTGCGCCCGGCGGATCCGCAACCGGCACGCGCGCGCCGTCCTTGCGCATGCCGATCAGCAATCGTCCGCCATCGGTATTGGCAAAGGCGATGATCGTCTTCAATGCATCTTCCGACACCTCGTCGGCATACTCCAGATGGAGGTCAGGATGGGCGCCCGCACGCTCCGGCTTATTCTGCATGGAGGATCCTTCGATTGTTATCTAATACTTCCAGACTATCAGATAAGCCATTTTGAGGGAACTCCCTAAGGGTGTTCAGGCAAAATTCCGGGAAGTACGCTTGAGATAAACACCTACTCCAGACATCCCACGCATTCGCATTTTCCATTAATTGAAAAAGCGCTCAACAATCACCTGTTCGCCGGCGCGCAGCATCTGATTCCGAAGCGTGATGACGCCTCCCGCCTCGCGAAAAAGTCTCGAGCATCCAGTGCCTTTTTCCACCGGAAGCGCCCTCAATCCGGTGGCGCCGCGCACGAGAGACACGCAGAGCGCTCCCGTCTGAGGATCAGGAATGTCGCCGCCGAAAAAGGCGCTGATGCGCTCGGGCTGCCAGGCGTCGACGTGAAAGCGCTTCCAGATGACGGGAAGCGCCACCCGCTGGGCAATCATCATGGCGCCCAGCGGATTCCCGGGAAGTCCGAGGAGCGGCACGCCGTCAATTTCGCCTGATATGAAGGGAGGCACGCCCCCGGCGCAGGTTCTTTCCTCAAAGATCCGGCCGCCAGCGAGCTGGATGGCGCGCCGGGTGAGATCGCGCTGGCCGCCCCCGGTGCCGCCGATCGTAAAAATGAATCCGCAGCGTCGGGCAAGATCAGAGAGCTTTGCGGCAATCGCATTTTCGTCGTCGGGAGCGGACGCCGCATGGATATGGCGGATCCCGGCCGTCATCAGGAGGGACCTCAGATAGGCCGCATTGCTCGACACCCGGAGAGGACCGGCTTCGCCGCGGCAGTAGAGATCCTTCAATTCGCTTCCCGTAGAGAGAATGCCGGTTTCGGGAGGCGCATACACCTTCACGCGGTCGATGCCGGCCTCGAGCAGAAGCGCAAGTTCGGAAGCACCCACAAAAGTTCCCGCTTCCATGAGCGCGTCTCCCGCCCGCCATTCGGTCCCGCGGCGCAATACGTGGCGGCCCGGCTCTACGGAGGCTTCTGCAAGATCCGCATCATCAGGGCTTCCAGCCGGAATAACGGCATCCGCTCCCCTGGGAACCATGCCGCCCGTATTCACCCAGAAGGCCTCGCCCGCTCCGAGAGGCTCGGGCGTTCTGCCGTTTTCAACGCTCCCGGGCCTTACTCGGCGGCAGCGGTCGCCCGAAAAAACAGCCCAGCCGTCTCTGAGCGCCGTGTCGTAGTCCGGTGAATCCGTCTCAGCGAGGATGTCTTCAGCCAAGGTCGCGCCGAAGCTGTCGCAGAGCCGCACGAAACTCGGCTCCGGATCGCTCCAGGCGCCCGGAAGTTCATAGGGCCGCAGAAGGAAATGCTTCATTTCTATTGCGTGAGGGCCAGAAACGGCCTCTCTTTGTCGTTCCCGCCGCCCCGCCTCTCGTTATTCCAAACAGGAATAACGAAACTAGCGGAAAAAGGCAACGTTATTCAAAAAAAGAATGAACGACCGGAAGGTCGATGACGCCTTCCGTTCCGGACCCGAATGGAAGCATAACAGGTTCGCGCCGATCCTGCGCGCCCTTCCACGATTCAATATTTTTACTTGTTTTTCAAATATAAAACAGGAAATAGAAGAGATTTTACCGTTCATCCTGCATATGGGTTACGGCATTTAAATTGGCTTAGAGAGCCTTCCGAACTGACGAGAATCAAACTACCTAACGGTACCGGAATGAGATAAATAGGCAGCTTTTGAGCGCAGGCTGCAAAAAATAAAGCAGAAGGCCGCGCGAAAGGAAGACCCCAAAACCGATCAAGCCCGATTCCGGCGGAAAAGAGATGAGCTCGTTCCGGACCCAAATGAACGAACGCCCGCACTGCCCGCCGCAATAGAGCGCCATTCACGGATCGACGCAAAGGAGCACCCCTGCCTCGGAAGGGTGCCTTCTCCTGCCTCTTCCGGCGAAGGAAGCACCGGCCAGAGACGCTTTCCCCCGCACGCCCTGAATTCCTCCACGCCCAGGAAGCAGACCCAAATGCAGGCCGGCAAGGCTTCTCCACCACCGCCGGATCCTCAAAGATCACCCCAGGAGACATTCATGGATATCAACGACATTCTCGAGAAGCTGTCGCTGTCGCTGCCGCATGACTTCACGCGCAGAGGCTTCCTCAAGGCGGCATCGGCCGCCGCAACAGTCGCCCTCATGGCCGAAGGCGAAGCCCGGCGTGCGCCCGTACGTCATTCTTGAGACCGCCAAGGGCCTCATCATTGCCGACCCGAACCTTTGCGTGGCCTGCCACCGCTGCGAACTTGCCTGCACGGAATTCAACGACGGCAAGGCGGATCCGCGGCTCGCGCGCATCAAGATGACGCGCAACGTCATGTTCGGGCCCGCGGGCACCAATCATCTCCCGTCGCCCTTCGGCGTCTGGGGCAACGGCCTTGTCGTGCAGGATACCTGCCGCCAGTGTCCGCATCCGGTGCCCTGCGCCAATGCGTGCCCGCAGGGCGCCATCCGCGTGGACGAAAAGACGGGCGCCCGCGTCGTCGTGAAGGAGCTCTGCATCGGCTGTCACCTCTGCGAAAAGGCCTGCCCGTGGGACATGATGAGCTTCGACGTCGAGGAAAACAAAGCGTCGAAATGCTTCCTCTGCCACGGCGACCCGAAGTGCGTCAAGGCCTGCCCGGCGCTCGCCATCCGCTACATCCCCTGGATGGACCGCTCGCACGAGGAATCGCGCCGCGCGCCGCACGGCTACCTCCCGGCGGAGAACTCCGCCGAATGCAGCATCTGCCACCGCTAATCTGAAAGAAGCATTTCGAAAATGACTGATACGAAAAAGAGATACGGCTACACCGGACAGGGCCTGCGCATCAACCTCACGACGGGAAAAGTCTCGGTTGAACCCACCTTCCCGCGCTTTGACGGACTCATCGGCGGCACGGCCTTCGGCTACAAGGTAATGTGGGACGAGGTTCCGCCTGAAACGAACTGCTACGACCCGTCCAACAAGCTCGTCATCGCCCCGGGCCCGCTCTCGGGCACGGGCGCCATCTGCTCGGGCCGCACCGCCATCACGACGCTCTGGCCCACCTCGTGGCCGCAATCGCTCATCGCCTCCGCGCACGTCGGCGGCGAACTCGCGCACAAGCTCAAGTACGCCGGCTGGGACTTCGTGATCATCGAAGGCGAATCTTCGAAGCCCATCTACATCTACATTGAGAACGACAAGGTTGAGCTTCGCGACGCTTCGAAAATCTGGGGCCAGGGCACCTTCCGCTCCTACGCGATGCTCGCTCAGGAAACGAGCTGCGATGCGAGCATCGGCACGATCGGGCCGGCCGGCGAAAACGGCGTTCCGATGTCGAACCTCATGGTCGACCGCAGCCACTCCGCGGGCTCGATCGGCAGCGTCCTCGGCAGGAAGAAGGTGAAGGCGATCGTCGTTCGCGGCAATCAGGCGATTCACATCCACGCGAAGCCCGACGAATGGGAGGCGCTCATCGACAGCCATCGCGCCATTCTGGGCGCCCACACGCAGACCGTCGTCTCGCGCGTTCCGTCGCCTCTCTTCGAGTATTCGAGCCCGTCCTCGCGCTGGTCGGGCCTTCCGGGCCGCGTCTGGGGCGCCGCCAACCCGCCCGTCACGATTTCGGGCGACATCCGCGACGTGAACCACATCGCCTACCGCACCTGCTCGGCCGAGTTCTACCTCGGGCCCTCGCTCTGGAACTATCACGTGCGCACGACGGGCTGCTACGCCTGCCCGATCCGCTGCTATTCGATCATCCGCGACGAAGGCACGGCCGCCAAGTACCGCATCAACGCCATCACGGAACAGACCTGCATGGCGCTCTACGGCCGCTGGTTCTTCCCGAGCCTCATCAGCGACCTCGACAAGCCCGTTTCCCGCGAGGCCTGCCTCGTCGGTTCGCAGACAATGGACGACCTCGGCCTCTGGTGCAACTACGGCCAGCTTCACCGCGACTTCGTGCACTTTCTCAAGATGGGCTACTGGAAGAAGGTTCTTCCGCCCGATGAATACAAAACCATCGCCTGGGAGAAGTTCGAAAATCCCGATCCCTCGGTGCTCCAGGACATTCTTCCGCGCATTGCCTACCGCAGGGGCGAATTCGGCCGCTGGCTCGGCGAAACGACGCCGAAGCTTCTCGAACACTTCGGCTTCACGGAAGCCGAATGGCAGAAGGGCCAGCCCGACGTGACGCTTTACTGGGCGCACGGCCATCCGAAGCATCACTCGAACGAGGACGACGGCCAGATCGGCTGCGTTCTCAATTCCCTCTACAACCGCGATCCGATGAGCCACGGCCACATCAACTTCACGCGCTGCGGCCTGCCGATTGAGGTGCAGAAGAGAATCGGCGAGAAGTTCTGGGGAAGCCCCGACTGCGTCGACGCGATCGGCGACTACAAGCCCACGAACATCTGGAAGATGAAGCGCCTCCAGTGGGTCGTGGCGAGAAAGGAGCTCCACGACATGCTCGGCATCTGCTCCTGGACGGCGCCCTGGGAAGTCTCGCCCTTGCGCGAAAAGGGCTACATCGGCGACATCGAAATGGAAAGCAAGGTCTTCCGCGCCGTCACGGGCATCAGCATGACCCAGGACGAGCTCGACCATGCGGGCCTGCGCGCCTTCATCCTGCAGCGCGCCTACACGATGCTGCAGATGAAGACGAAAACGCCGAGAAAGGATCACGATCAGTATCCCGACTGGATCTTCTACGACAAGAAGGGCAAAGCCCCCTTCACGAAGGGCACGATCCGGATGGAGAAGGCCGATATTGAAAAGAGCTTCGAACTCTTCTACGAACTCATGGAATTCAATGTCGAAACCGGTGCTCCGACCGAAAAGTGCCTGAAGGACTACCAGCTCGACTACGTCGTCCCGGTCCTCAGGCAGGCGGGCCTCATCTGACGTCTGAGGGAAGTGATGCAAATGGAAGACCAGGAGAAAGTGACGGATCCACGTGCCGAAGCAAAGCGCCTTTCGCGCCTCAAGGCCGACGAGCTCATCCTGATTGATCTCGTGACGGAAAAGAGCCGCAAGGTGGAGCTCATGCCCCGCGACGAGCTATGCGAAGCCTTTAAGGAAAAGGCGGCGCTCGCCCCTGAACCGGAGGTTGACGAGCTCCTCGCCGATGCCGAAAAGCAGATGGACCGGACCTACAACCGTGCTCCGGGAACCGTCTCCTTCGTGCCGCCCAAGACGCGCTCGAAGGAAGAGCGCGAGAAGAACCGCGAGCTCGTACCCACGCTGCGCGACCAGCGCGAGGCTTTCACGCGCCGCGAGCTCCTTCGAAGTCTCATTGCCGGGGACCTTCATCACGCTGAGGCGGTTGCCGCCGAGGCTGAAAAGGAAGCCGCGCAGCAGGCGCCCGCAGAGCCCCGCGACATCACGGACGAGTATTTCAATGAAGTGCTCTACGCCGTTCTTGCCGATGACTGCGGCGTCGCGAAGCTCATCGCCTGGGACGAGAAGGAGTACTACCACTATCGTCCGCTTCTCTCCGCTTCCTACGCCCGCATCCTTTCGGCCAAGAACAACCCCGTCGAACAGCTCTGCGACCGGGTGCGCGAATGCTCGCGCATCTATCCGCGCCCGGTTCTTCTCGGAGCTTTTCAGGACGAGCCCTTCAACTTCACGCCTGAAGCGCTCCAGGAAATCCTCCAGAAGCTCCCCGAAGATCCGAAGACTAACGACATCAAGTTCACTCAATCCTCGCTCGGGACCGTGTACCTCTATTCGAACCGGTACCTCGACGACGATTACGCGGATTTTCTGGTGGAACACATCGACGTCGACCTCGTGATGAGTCCCTGAGGGGACTCCGGGCCTGTCCGAAAGAAGTTCCGAATACGCAAAGGATTTTGAAAATGACCAAGAACTCAAATCACCTCGCCGCGGGAAGAGGCTTCATGCTGATGCTCCTCGCCGGCGCCGTCGGCTCGGCCCTTGCAGCCGAAGCCCCGGCGGACCCCTACCCGCCCGTCAAGTTCGACCTTCCCGCTCACGAAGCGTTCGTGAAGGACCTCAACCTCGATCCCGCCCGTCATCAGGGCCCGCAGACTGTTGAGGAGCAGAAGAAGGCGCTCACGCAAATCTTCAACGAAAAGACCGAGCAGAATTCGCTCTCGAAGCACTACGAAAAGGGCCACACCTGCACTACCTGCCATGATCAGCAGAGAATCGGCCGCCCCGACTGGATGACTTCCGTCACTGCACCCGAGATGAAGCAGAAGTGCGGCGACTGCCACGACGTGCAGAAGAAGGTCTTCTCGAAGACCGACACGCATAAGAAGATTGACTGCGTCGCCTGCCACATGCCCAACATGCCGAGCCCGGAGGAATTCCAGGGTCCTGACGGCGTGAAGGAGTTCTACAACGCCGTGCGCCGCTCGCACCTCTACAAGATCAATGTCGATCCGAGCGCTCAGACCTACGTGAGAAATCTCGACGCGAAGGAAGGCGAACGCCTCTGGACCTATGCGCTCGACAAAAAGGGACATGCGTATGTCGACATCGTCTGGTCCTGCGGCCGCGCAACGCCGGGCGACTACACGCTCTCGGGCGACGCTCAGGGGTGCCACAGCCCTGCGACGAGCACGCTTGACGAGGGACTGCGCTATGCCGACCAGTCGGCGATCTATGCGGAAATCCTCAAGTGGCAGACCCCTGTCAAGGAAGGATTCGAAAAGATCGGCGCAGGGCTCGAGCGCTTGAAGCAGCTCCTTGAAGTGACGGCTCTGAAGCCTGCCGACCAGACCGAAGTCCGCCTCATGCTCGACAAGGCCGAGGAAATCTACGACCAGGTGAAGGAAGACGGCTCCTGGGGCGCGCATGCGCCGCGCTACCTGAAGGACCGCGTCCTCACTGGCGTGGGCTACATCGAAAAGGCTCAGGCCATCATCGACAAGGGTGGCTACCAGTCCGCCTCTGAGAAGAAGAACCGCTGATACCTTCGGCGCCTCTCTCGACCCTGAAACCCCAAAACTCTCTGATCCGCTCCTGCGCTTCCCCGGACCGATTTCCCTATTAGGAATCGGCTGGAGAGCGCGGTACGGATCAGCAGGAGAAAAAGCTGTGACTGAAACGATCGACAGGAGAACTCTCCTCACGGCGGGCGTCGGCGGACTCATTGTCTTTTCGCTCGGCGGCTGCTCGACCGACACTTCCCCTGACGGGAAGAAGAAGCCTCACTACGTGATGGTCTTCGACCAGAACAAGTGCGTCGGCTGCGGCGAATGCAAGCATGCCTGCAACGAAACCAATCACCTTCCCCCGGGGCGCTCCCGCGTGATCCTTCAGCGGATGCCCGGACCCGAGCGCCACTACATCCGCGTCTCGTGCCAGCAGTGCGAGGATTCGCCCTGTGTGAAGGTCTGCCCGACGGGCGCCTGCCACCATGACCCGGCCACGGGCATCGTGACCATGAATACCGACCGGTGCGTCGGGTGCAAGTACTGCATTGCGGCCTGCCCCTACAACGCCCGCTACATCAACGAGGAGACCAAGGTCGCCGACAACTGCGACTTCTGCCTCCACTCCAAGAAGCTCGACCAGGGAGAACTTCCGGGCTGCGTTGCCCGGTGCCGCTTCCACGCGCTCGCCTTCGGCGACCTCAACGATCCGAAGAGCTACGTGAGCCTGCTGCTCAAGGCCAGGGACACCGTGCGCATCCGCCCGTGGCTTGGCACTGAACCGACGCTTCGCTACATTCCCGTCGTCAAAACCGGAGTCTGACCATGGACGGCGTACTTGATTTTTCAATCGGCCTCACGGAAGGCGTTGCCTGGCCCTGGCCGATTGCGGTCTACCTTTTCCTTGCCGGCATCTCGGGCGGCGCTCTCGGCGTCATTCTTTCGATGACGAAGCTGCGGGGAACCTCGCGCGAGGATTCGCCGCTGCTCAAGTCGGCGGCGCTCATCGCTCTCACGACGATTCTCCTCGGCATGGTCTGCCTCGTCCTCGACCTCACCAACCCGCTCTTCTTCTGGAGAATTCTCGTCTTCTACAACCCGACCTCCGTGATGAGCGTGGGCGTGATGATGCTCCTCTGCTACATCCCGCTCACGGCGGTGCTCACCGTCATCGTCCTCAGGAAGGAATTCAATCTGGTGCTCAGCTTCCTCCATATGCCGAAGCTCGGCGCCTTTGTTGAAAAGCTCGGCGAAATTTTCAACCGTGCAAGAACACCGATCACCTGGATCGTGCTCTGTCTTGCCTTCGGCATCTGCGCCTATACCGGGTTCCTGATTTCGGCGCTCATCCGCTATCCCCTCATCAACACGGCCGTCCTCCCGGCGCTCTTCGTCGCCTCAGGAGTTTCCGCGGGCACTGCTGCCGCCAAGCTCGTTGCCGTTGCCTTCTTCGGCGAAAAGATGAGTTCGGAAAACGTGCACCTTCTGCACAAGGCTGAGTATCCAATGATGGCGATTGAAGCGAGCTGCATCTTCATGATCGGCATGGCGATGATTTTTGGCTTTGCGGGCGCTCAGACCGCTACCGCAGCGTTCATCTCGGGCGTCTGGGCGGTTGTCTTCTGGGCGGGCGCCGTCGGCGTCGGCTTCGGAATTCCGCTCGTTCTCGGAATCGCCGTGAAGGGACACTCCCCGGCCGTCTTCTGGACTACGGGCTTCTGCGCCGTGGCCGGCATGATGTGCCTGCGCCTCTTCATCCTTTACGCCGGGCAGTTGAATTCCCTCATGCTCACAACAATCTAAAGGTCTTTTCTCATGTCCGAAGGCATTCCGACAACCAGGACCGGAATGCGCCTTGAAGAGGAACAGGCGCTGAGCAGTACCTGTTCCTCTCTTTTTATGTCTTCAGCTCCCGAGCGCGCCGGCAGCAATGAGTTTTTCCGTCAATTCCTTAGCGCTGTGGGTGCCGAGCTTGCGCATTGCGCCGGCGCGATGAAATTCCACCGTCCGGACGGCGAGCTCCAGGCGTTCTGCAATCTGTCGGTTGGTGAGCTTCTGCCCGGCGAGAAGCGCAACCTCGCGCTCGCGATCGGAGAGTGCCGCGAAGGCTTTCCGCACCTCCCGGGCATCCGTCGTTTGAACCTCTGCAGAGCCTTTCCGGGAAAGGGCCTTGTCGACCGCCGTGAGAAGCTTCTCGGCCCGAACGGGCTTGGTGAGAAAGGTAACGGCGCCGCTGTCGATTGCATCCACCGCCATTCCGATGTCGCCGTGAGCGGAAAGAAAAATGACGGGAAGATCAACCTCGCGCTCCTTCAGAACACGCTGCAGCACGAGGCCGCTCATCTTTCCCATCCGTACGTCGAGAACGGCGCAGCCGGGATCGCTCAGAAAATCTCCTGCGAGGAAATCCTCAGCACTAAAGAAATGCCTCACGCTGTAACCCTCACTTTCAAGAATAAACTGCAGCGCGTCGTGCATGCGGGGGTCGTCGTCCACGATTCTGATAACGGGGTCGGTCACGCTTCTCCTCCTTTCTTACTACTTCTCGACGCTTTCCCCGGGAAGGAGAGGAAACGTTACGGTTACTGCCAGACCGGTAAATATGCCGCCCGGTCCGCGGCTGAAGGCAATGCTGCCTCCATGGTTTTCTATGAGTCCCGAGGCAATCGAGAGCCCGAGACCAAGGCCGTGGGCCTTTTCGCTCGAAGCCGGGATGCCGAGGCGGGAAAGTTCTTCGTCTGTCGGAGGAGTGCCGCTGTCCATCACGCGAATCACCACGCGATCATTCTCGACTGCGCCTGTAAAGGACACGGCGGGCGCCTTCGCCCCCTGAACGGCCTCTCGGGCATTCTTCAGAAGATTGACGAGCGCAACCTCAAGCTCGAATTCGTTCCCTTCCAGAGCGGCGTCCGGATCCGGCGCGGAGAAGACCAGCGGAATGTCAAGCGCGGAATAGGTGCGCCAGAGATGCACGCAGTGCTGCATCAGCTTCTCAACGCTCAGGTGCTTTCTTTCTTCGCCGCGCCCCTTTGCATAGGCGCGCACCCGTTCAACGATTTCGCTCGCCCGGTGCGTTTCATCGGACACCTTGTCGCAGATGCCGGCCATTTTCTCCGGATCGAACTTCCCGCGGCGGAACTGCCGAGCGAGGCCTTCGGCATAGAGCGAAGCGCAGGCGAGGGGCTGGCGCAGCTCATGCGCGAAAAGATTGGCGAGCTGCACCATCGTCGATTCGTAATGCATGGTCTGAAGCGCCTCGGCCTGCTTCATCTCCTTTTCCATGAGCTCGCGCACTTTTTCTCCGCGGCGCCTCGCGACAACCTCGGAGCGCCAGCTGTGGAAAATAAGGCCGAGAATCAGCGCGAGCGTAAGGAGCACCCAAGGGAGATTGCGCTCAACGAGCTTCATGATGGAGCCTTGACCGAGTCCTTCCCAGGGTCCGACCTCAAGCGTCTGCAAGAGCCTGTCGACCGTGAGAAAGTTGGCGGGAACAGCCCATTTAGGGCCGCCCTCATCGGGCTCCATGGAAAAGAGCGCGAGCGCGAGGCGCCGGGCCAGTTCGGGCGCAATGTGCTCCGTCACGGCGAGCGTGAAGCCCGGAAAGAGGTCCGTCGAATGCGCGCAGGCAAGACTGCTTTCGCGCCGGTCAAGGACCCTGAGAAGGCCGATCTTTTCCGGGTGGCGTTTGAGGAAGGCTTCATAGGCACAGAGCCTCAGAAAGCCTGCATCGGCCTCCCCGTCGATTACAAGTTCCGCAATCCGGTCGGTCGACCGGGAGTCGCCCGTGAAGATCACTTTTCCGAAAAAGGAACGGGGCTCCTCGACGCCGAATTTGGCGATCTCGCCGAGAACAATCTGCCAGCCCGTGAATCCGAGCGGATTATTGGCAGCGACGATTCGCGTCCGCAGGTCTCCGAGCGTCTGGAGCTCAAAGCGGTCCGAACGAACCACGACCGCAGTGCCTTCGGCGCGGTTTGGATCCGCCCCCGGATGCGCCACGATGGTGGCAATTGGCTGAATGTTGTGGTGAGCAAGACGCCGGATATGACCCGAAGTGCCGAGCACCAGATCCGTCTTTTTGGAGACGGCTTCCCGCTCAAACTCCTCGAATGTGCAGAACTTGAGATCGATGCCGCGCGTTTTGAGAAGAGGACCGAGCGCCTTCCTCACCGCCCTCACGATCCGGGTATTGTCCTCAGGATTCGCAAACGCCATGACGGCGATCCGTACGGGAGCCATTTTCTCTTGCGGAGCTCCCTCTGCCGCAAAAGCAAATATTGCGGCAAAAAAGAGGACTGCCGGTCTAAAGGATATCGCCATGGAGAGAAGGAAGAGAATGGGGCTTGTTTTTGTTATCTTCCATCCATTCTAAAGTTTTTTCAATCGAACTAAAGCTGAGCCGCTCACTGCCAGCGACTGTAGACAGGACTTTTCCAAATGCCTGAAGCTTATGCCGAGGATGCTCCCTTTCTCATGATTCCTCAGAGCGAAGAACAATGCGGCGCGCACGGAATTGAAATCGTGCGGCTCATCAACAACACCTCTGCTCCGGATACGGATCTTGTGGCGGAGGAAATTCCCGTGGCGCTCGTCTATAACGGCATTTCGCATGCCGTCATGATGACGACCCCGAATATGCTCGAGGAATTTGCGCTCGGCTTCACGCTTGCCGAGGGCATTGCATCAACGCCGTCCGAAATCTATTCGATCGAGGTAACGGACGGCTGCCGCGGAGGAAAAAATGTCGAACTTGAAATCGCCTCCGAATGCTTCTGGAAGCTGAAGGAGCGCCGCCGCGCCATGACCGGACGCACCGGCTGCGGACTCTGCGGCATCGAGTCTCTCGAGGAGACAATCCGCCCTGTGCCGAAGCTATCCTTTACCCAGACCTTCGACCTCGAGCACTATGACCGGGCGCTCGGCTACCTCGAGGAGGTTGAGGTGCTCGGCCGCCTCACTGGCTGTACCCACGCCGCCGCTTGGGTACTGCCGGATGGAACGCTTGCGGGAGGCGCAGAGGACGTTGGACGCCACGTGGCGCTCGACAAGCTTCTCGGGCTGCGGACGAGGAAGAATTGGCAGGAAGGCGCTCTGGTCATCAGCTCCCGAGCATCCTACGAGATGGTCCAGAAAGCTGCAATGTGCGGCGTTGAGATCATGTTTGCCGTCTCTGCGCCGACAACGCTTGCCATCGAGCTCGCCGAAAAGGCGTGCATCACGCTCGTCGCCTTCTGCAGAAGAGGCCGCGCAAACGTCTACACGCATCCGGAAAGACTCATCGGCATTGGACACAAAGCATGAGGAAGCACGCGCTTAAATGCTTCCGAAGCCGAAGAAGCCTCTTGACATTTTCGCTCCTCTCTGGCAATATTCGCTTCCTACCCGCCCGGGTGGCGAAATTGGTAGACGCACCAGCTTCAGGTGCTGGCGGCTTCACGGCCGTGAAGGTTCGAGTCCTTTCCCGGGCACCAAATACATATCCCGTACCGTCTCAGGCGGTGCGGGATTTCTTTTTATTCAAAGCGTTCGCGTTGCGCGTGTCCTTGTTCACCGAAGGTGAAAATCCCTCCATCCGCGATTTTTCGGGGTAGTTTTTTTCAGCGGCACAAGTTCGCACATCATCAATTGGACTTTTGGAGCGTTAAGAACAGCTCTTATCTACGATTGAATTGACGCTGTCGACTTGTTTCGCAAACGCTCAGCCCATACCCGGACTCAAAAAATCAACGCGGCCCCGTTGGGCTGCTAGTGCAAAAAATGCGATGCCGAATCCAAGCTCTGCTTATTTCCGGCGGGAAAGGTACCAATAGAGAAGTCCCCAGAATACCGGGACTGCCATCCCAACAAGCAACGTAGCCAGTCAAACATTCATTGCAGCATTTCTCCATCATCAAGGACAGATACAAACCTCAAAAGTTTTTCCTGCATTGAGACTGAGGCGGGAAAGGCCGAGACCTTTCCCATCAGCTCCCGAGCATCTCAAGTTCCTGTTGGAAGAGTACCAGAAGCTTCAACACCTCAAGGGACACGCTCCATCAAGCAAGCCCGACCAGACCCTCCTCTTCCGGCAAGACCGGACAGAAATCGCCAACTTCAAGCTTCCTGAAGCCTTCTCCATCACGGACAAATATGTCCCTGTAAGCGTCCTTGACGACATACTGCAGCGCCGGCTCGAGCACCAGCACCTGCTTCACGGTAACTACCAGACTGTTTCTCGGGGTGAGGATGACGCTCAGATCAGGATCGTCGCGCTTGCAGGACGTGAAGTAAAGCTGCGTCTCTCCGCTCCCCTCGCGCGACACCGGCATGACCGCCTCAACGGGCAAGCCTTTTTCCATCACAGCTCTGTCGACAAAGCACCGGTCGTCCGCGTGAGGAAGATCGGCGATCCTCTTCGGAACCGCGTCCGCCTCAACAAGGGGTTTGGGCGCTGGGAAGGCATTCGTGCGGCGGCGCTTCGCGAGAAGGAAAAAGTCCCTGGGCCTTACCGAGAGCACGCCGTCGACGCCGAACTTATCCTCTGCAGTCGCCTCAAGTTCCTTTAAAAAGAGAAGAGAGGCAAACTGAATAGCCTTCCCGTCCTCATCCCAGAGCGGCGCTCTCACGACGTTCTCATGACGGGAGATCAGCACTTCCGTGAAGGGAAAGCCTTTCACGAGCTTCTCGCCCGTCTTCAATTGAAGAACGCCGTAATCACCGTCCTCGAAGCTCCCGTTGATCAGATTGGCAGTGATCATTTCTCCCGCCTGCTCAACGAAGACTTCATAGTCTTCCCCGAGGTCCTTCTTCTCCATCTGCATCACGACTTCATAATGGGCGGCAGGCTCCGGCTGCCCCGGCCGCAGCCGCAGACGCACGCACTCATCGAGGTTCGTCGTGAGAATAAAAACGCGCTTCGGATCTGCTTTCGACTCCACGACGATCGCGTTGATGCCGTTATTGAAAACCCGCCAGGAAAGGATCGGCCCGAGTTCGCGTTCAACCGTCCTGAACCAGGGGAGACCGAAAGCAAGCGGGAGCTTCAGCTCGTTCACCACCGACTGGTTGGTAAAAATCTCGAACTTCATGAGCGCCTGAATCTTCAGTCTCAGAAGGTTCGCGAGCACCTTGTCGCCCCCGGGCGTGTACTGATTGAACTGGAAGGCCCTCACCATGATGCCGATGCGCTCGTCCTGCGAAAACGCTTTCTCCGAAGCATTGAGCTTGAGAAGCTCTACCGCGGCACGCCACCATTCGATGCCGCGCTCGCGCGGAGAGATCCCGCAGAGCTCAGCAAAAAGGCTTTCGAATACTTCCGGCGCCGCCGATTCTCCCGCGGCCAGAATCTGGTTCCTGATCTCATCTGCCTGCCGGGAGGCTTCCATGCTCGCGAGCTGCCGCTGAGGCGTGAGGAGCTGAGCGAGCTTCACCGCAACCAGCCCGAGCGCTATCTCAAAGGCGTCGCGGTCAAAAAAATCGTCCGGATCACGCACATCGGCAATCGTAAAAGGAATGACGCCGGTCCGGACAAATTCATCCCTGAGGTTCCTCTGAAATTCCCGCCAGTTCGAGCCTTTCATGCATATGCCCCTCTGGGGGCGCTGCAGTTTCCTGAACTCATCGTCCGGCGCGCCGCGAAGAAGCAGGCCCCTCAGCTCGATCGCCCAGCGAAGGGCGGCTTCAAGCGGCGTCAAACCGACTTCTCCGAGTTCACGGGAAAGCGCCTCATAGTCCTGAAGACGAAGCCAGTGATGAAGTCTCAGAAAGCGCCTCGCCTCGAGTTTGTAGCGGCGGTCAAACTCTTCCTGCGAGACTACAGCCGCTCTGATTTTCCGGCTGTCAGGGGTGCCTTTAAGCTTGAAGAAGCTTCTCCAGGGAACGGAAGCCTCGCCGGGCATAAGCGCGAGCGCCTCTCTTTCCGCCTTTTCCCAGGCATCAACGTCTCCGTAGAGAGGCTGCACTGCAGACGCCGCCATCAGAACTGTCTGAAGCTCGGATTCCTGACGCTGATCCTCGTTCTCACCCTCACGGTCGAGAGAAAGGAGAAGCTGAATTCCTTCAAGGATGCTGCCCGAGCTGATGAGCCTGAGGCACGTGCCGGCCGTTCCGAGCAAGTCCGGATATTTGAGGATCGTTTCTCTGAGGTACGAAGAAAATTCCGCATGTTCGCCCCGCTCGGACTGTTTTTGATAATGAAACACCTCCCCTGCCTCCTTCCTGAGACCAGCCCGCATCAAACCCTCGACAAGTTTCGCGTGCTTCTCTGCCGGGAGGCCGATTCGAATAAAGAATCCTCCATGCTCGCGCTTGAATTCCGCATAGCTCGTGAGGAGCTCCAGATACTCGTATTCCGCCCGGTCTTCTTTGGAAAGTCCTTCCGGTGCTTGGAATCGCTTTTCAAAAGCTGCGAGCTTCTCGCGGGCGCGATCCGGCCTGTGGCAGACGAGGTCGCCGTAAATCAGAAGGAGCGCCCGTTCCTCAGGACCGATGAGTGAAAGCGACTCGTCGTTCAGATAACCCTGCAGACTCCTCATATAGAACGAAGTCCCGGCTCGTCGAAAAGCTGCGATGAAGGCGTACTTAGCGACGGCCGTCTTTTCTCTTCCTTTCCATTTTCGCCAATGCTGCAGATAGGCCTTGCCTGTATAGATGCCGGGATGAGGACCACCGTGGAGTGCGTCCTCTTTGTCAATATTAACGAAGCTATCATTTAGTTGACGCAACTCAGATAACATCATTGATTAACTTGAATTTTCATTGATCCATACGTAACTAATGGATGATTGCCTTAATAACGATGGAGCCGCTGTAGGAACGGTTGTATTGCATAGATCGGGGAAAAGTCAGGTGAAGCGGTTGAAGGGAACAAGAGGCCGAACTGCAGAGGCTCTAAAGCAGTTTCGAACTCAACTTTTGAGACAATATATACAGATGCTTCTTTCTTACGAAAAATGATATAACGAAAGTAATCATAGCAAAAAATGATACTTTATTTAGAGGCTATTTTCTCAAATTTCCATCCCGCATTCAGGCGCGAAAAAAAAGCGCCTGCAGTTCCCGGACCGCAGACGCTTCTTTTTGAGGTCAGCCCTGATGGTTCAGGGCTTTATGGAGACGCTTTAGTTCGTCGTCTTCGTGTTGCTTCCGATCTTGAGGCCGAAAGTGAGGATCGCGTAGAGAACCGAGCCGATGATCATGGCGGCCACGAGGCCGATGTTGGCGCGGGCAAAGACGCTCCCCTCAGTGCCTTCAGGGAGGAGGAAGCTCACGGCATGGCCGATCCAGGGGTCGGACGACGTGATCGTGCCGAGGCCGATGACGGTCGCGACGAGGAGCGACCCGAAGGCCGTCCAGCGGATCGACTCGCCGCCTTCGGAAGGCGGAAGCGCAAGGTCGGTGTTCCAGCCGAGACGCTTCTGACGGATGAGGTCGACCATCTCAATGGCGCCCCAGGAGCCCATTACCACGGAAATGAGCGCGAGGAAGGACTGGAAGGTCGAGACGAAGCTGTCCGAAATAAAGAGGAGGTAGTAGGCGCCGAGCGCGATGATGACGCCGTTCAGAATCGTCGTGCCCAGGCGGCTCATCGGGACGCCCAGCGCGAGGAGCGCAAGGCCCGAGGAGTAGATGCCCGTCATGCCCGCGCTGATGAGCGAGATGATGACGATGAAGGAGAAGGGAACGTAGAACCAGAAAGGCAGAATGCCGGTGAGGGCCGCGAGGGGCTCGTGGTTCGCCTTCTCAAGGAGCTCAGGGTTGCCGACGGCAAGCATGACGCCGAGGATGAGAAGAACCGAAACCGGAAGCGCGATGCCGGTGGTCGTCCAGAAGATGACGCTCTTCGCCTCGCTCTTTCTCGGGAGATAGCGCGCGTAGTCGCCGCCGTAGTTGAGGAACCCGAGACCCACCATCGTCATCGAGAGCACGATGCCGCCGATGAAGGTGGCGAAATTCCCCGAGGGAACGCTGTCGAGCACCGAGAAATTGATGTTGGGGATGAAGAAGAAGAGATAGACGATGGTGAAGAGGCCCGTGAGCCAGGCAATCACCTTCTCAATCTTGATGATGAGCTGGTGGCCGTAGATGGCGCCGCTCATCGTGAGCAGAAGGACGACGATGAAGCATCCGAGCGTGCAGCTCTTCAGGGGCATGCCGTTATCGCCCATGAGGGAAGGAATGAGGTTTCCCATCACGTCGGCAAGCGTCGTCGTCGCCATCGAGAGGAGCGTCACCTTCCAGCCCATGTTAGCGAGGTAGCCGAAGAAGGTCGGGAATTTGTTCCCGTGGTAGCCGAAGGCAAGACGCGACTGAACGAGCGTGGGAAGGCCCGTGCGGACGCTGCCGACGGCGAGAATGCCTACGAGCGCGCAGGAGAGGAAGTAGCCGATCACGCCGGCAAGCATGGCCTGCCAGACCGAAAGGCCGAGCCCGAACACGTAGATGCCGAGCGTGATGCCGAAAATGGAAATGTTCCAGGAGAACCAGACCGGGAAAAGATCAAAGGGGCGCCCGTAGCGTTCGCTGTCGGGTACCGGATTGACGCCGTTGGTTTCAATGCGGGATGCGTCAGACATAGTCTTTTATGTTTCCGAGGGTTGAAGAAAATCGGTTTTTAGTTTATTTCGCGTAGAGCGCCCTGAGGGTCCGAAGGTCCGGAGCCGTGGCGGCGCCTTCCTGCGCCGTCACCCAGCTCGCCACGGCGTTGCCGAGGAGGACGGCTTCCGGGAGCGTGAAGCCGCTCATGAGGCCGGCGAGAATGCCGCCCGCATGGGCGTCGCCCGAACCAATGGTGTCGATCACGCGCGTGGGGAATCCCGGCACGCGGACGGCGTCGCCATCTTCAGCGGCGATGGCGCCGTGCGCGCCGTCGGTAACCACGACGGAGCCGCCCGTCATGCGGGAGAGCTCGCGCGCGGCGTCCTCTGCAGAGGTGCAGGGTGCAAGGATCTGCGCTTCGGCGGCATTCACCTTGAGAATCGTATTGGCGCAGAGAATATCGGCCATCATGCGCTCGGGGATGCGCCCTGCGCAGGGACCCGGATCAAAGAGAATCCGCGCATCCGGGCGCTTTCTTGCGAGGAGCTCGGCAATGAACGCTTCATTGCGGACGTCCGCCTGGTAGCCCGAGAGATAGAAAAGATCCTGCTCCTCAGGCGTCACAGCCTGAAGCCAGGACGGACGGAAGCACTTTTCAATCCCCGACATGGAGATGAAGGTTCTTTCGCCGGAGGGCTCCACGAAGGAGAGGCACCAGCCGTTGTCGCCGAGATCCGGATAAAGGCGCAGCGGGTAGCCCCGCACGCGGAAGCTCTCGCGCACGCGATCGGCAATCATGCCTTCGCCCACCGGGATCAGAGGCTCGAAGGGGAGCCCGAGCTTATAGAGCACGTCGGCAGCGTTGTAGGCGCAGCCGCCCACGAGCTGCTGCCGGCTCGTGCCCTCAACGTCCTCGCCCGAAAGCGGCAGACGCGGCACATGAACGATCACGTCGACGAAGGCGCTTCCGATGATGAGAAGACGCTTTTCGGGCGTGAGCGAATCGAGGAGCTCCGTAATGCCTCGCATGCAAGTCTCCTCTCTTCAATCAATAGTGGAAGCGGCTGCGGCCGTCAATAATCTCCTCGGCAAGCCCGCGGAAGTCGAGGCTGTTGATGCGCTCGAGCTCAGCGATGCGCTCGGCCGGGAAGGCGTCAAGACCCGTCTTCGCGCCGCAGATGGCGGCGGCCATCGAGCCGATCGTGTCGGTGTCGCCCCCCATGTTGGCGGCAAGCACCGCGGCGCGCCAGGGATCGCGGCACCAAAGCGCGATGCAGAGGGCGGCCGTGACGGATTCGCTCGTCATCGTGCCGGTACCGATCACGTCGTAGATGAAGCGGCTCGCCGCCTCGTCGTCGACTTCATTTCTCTTCGGAAGCATCACGCGCTCGAAGACCTCAAGTCGCGACAGAATACTCGCGGCCCAGGTGGGTTCGCCGAGCCGCATCGCGATCGGGTGAATCACCTTCATATCGGCGCTGATCTCGTCCCAGCTTCTGCCGGCAATGCCGCTCGCCACGGCCTGGGCGACCATGGAGGCGCCGGAAATGGCGACGTCGGTCGAATGGGTAACGGAGCTCACCCCCGCAACCGTGCGGGCAAGGAGCTCATGCTCGGAAAAGTCGATGAGGCAGCCCACTGGGGCAATGCGCATGGCGGCGCCGTTCGTGAGCGAAAGCTTCGTGACGGGCTTCGGATCCTCGCCCTTGCTCCAGGCAAGGAGCGACGCCTTAGACGACGGCCCGAGGAGATTGATTTCGAACCCGTTCATCGAGCGCACCCAGTCGAGAAGGTCGTCAGCGAGAACCTTCGCCTCGGGCACGGTGCCGGCCTTGAGAAGCGCCTTCAGGATCACAAAGGCCTGGGCGGAATCGTCCGTATAGTGGCCGGCCTTGAAGTAGCAGGCGACGATGTTGTCTTCGGGGCCGTCGATAAAGCGGTCGATGTGCCCGAAGCGAGCGCGCACCTTTTCGCGCGGCCAGAGTTCGCCCGGAACACCCAGGGCATCGCCGAGCACCATGCCGGCAAGAGCGCCGGCAATATGATTGAGGGTTGCAGTCGTCATTTTGTCTAGCCCGAAGGAAATCGGTTGTATTGCTGAGCGGTGCGGAGAATAGCAGAGGCCGTGGCCTCATTCCACTCCCCGCGCGCCTAAGGCGCATGATTTTATGGATTTCCGAAATTCCCGTGGAAAAGGCAGAATTTAAGCGGCTCCCTTCTGGCTTTCCTCTCATCTCTCATGAATCAGATTCCGCTCATCTACCGCTACCGCATTGAACGCCGCCCCGACGGCTACCGCTTCCGCTTTCCCGACCTGAAGGAAGCGGACTTCACCGCAGAAACAGCGGAAGACGGCGTCCGGAACGCCCCGGACCATCTTGCCCGGGCGCTCGTCGCGCGGATCCATGAGAAGAATCCGCCTGCAACGGAGCGGGCGCATAAGGGGGAAGGCATCGCGCAGATTCCGCCTTCGCTCGCGGCAAAGATTCTCTTCATTGCGAGATCCGAAGAGGTAGGCATGTACCCGGCGGAGCTCGCACGGCGCCTCAGCATGAAGCCTCAGGAAGTGCATCGCATCTACCGGCTCGAGCACGCGACGAAGATCGATACCATCAATATGGCGCTCAATGCCGTCGGATCGCGGATCGCGCTCTCGGTAGAGCCGCTCGAAGGCGGTTCCTCAAAAATGAGCTGAAGAGCTGCCTACCTTCTCATCCGCGCCGCACTCTTCACGCGGCAGTGCGGGAAGCATCACCGGAGATGCTCTCAGGAGGCGCCGTCATTCAATCATTCGTGAATGAATGATTGAATGATTGATGAAAGCATGGGATGCAGAAACCAATTGTTTTCACTGGATTCATGCATTTTCCCCAACACTCATATCATCATTCATACCATCATGGATACGATCAACATACGATCAAGATACGATCATGATCGTATCGATAGCATCATCCATACGATCATGATCGTATGAATGATGCTATCGAATGAGGCAGCCGGATGCCGGAAATCGGGTAGAGGGCCCCCTTGCAGGGTACCCCCTCCCACACCGCATGGCCCCG